>Ga0209056_10000049_pt1 | contig 111831 bp, 111 predicted proteins | sample GraSoiAngelo_114_FD_185876 | JGI IMG/M metagenome (GOLD analysis project Ga0209056, IMG submission 185876) | Grasslands soil microbial communities from the Angelo Coastal Reserve, California, USA - 14_0903_13_40cm (SPAdes) (version 2) | ecosystem: Environmental > Terrestrial > Soil >... | reverse complement strand
CCACAGTCCGTGATGATCTCCATGCCGCGCCGCCAACAGATTAAAAGTTTTTCCACCATCGACCGATTTGAAAAGCCCGGTGTTTGGAAGATAAACCGTATCGGTGGATTTTGGGTCAGCATAAACCTTGCTGAAATACCAGGCGCGCTGACGAAACCGCCCATCGTCATTCACCCGGGTCCAATGCTGCCCCGCATCGTCAGAGCGGTAGAGACCGCCGTCCTTCGCCTCGATGATTGCATAGACTCGGTTAGAATCCGCTCCAGAAACGGCGATGCCGATTTTCCCAAGGATCCCGCCAGGAAGCCCCTTGCCCTCGAGACGTTTCCACGTAACACCATTATCTTCTGACCGATAAAGGCCGCTTCCCGGGCCGCCACTGGAGAAAAACCATGGCTGTCGTCGCGCCTGCCAGAGTGATGCGAAGACGATGTTCGGATTATGCGGATCGAAAACGACGTCGATGCTGCCAGTGTTTTCATCTTTCGAGAGAACTTTCGTCCAGGTCTTGCCGCCATCACTTGTGCGAAAGATTCCACGCTCCTGATTTGGGCCAAAGGCGTGACCTAACGCCGCCACGAGGACCACGTTCTCATTTCTTGGATCGACAATGAGCGCACCGATCTGCCGAGTATCTTTCAATCCGACGTTCTCCCAGCTTTTCCCGCCGTCGATCGATTTGAAGACTCCAGTCCCGTACGTCGTGTTACCGCGAATGGCCGCTTCGCCCGTACCGGCGTAAATCACATTGTGATCGGATGGGGCGACCGCGATTGCGCCTATCGAAGAAATCGGTTGTTTGTCGAAAAGCGGAATCCAGTTTGCGCCGCCATCTGTCGTCTTCCAGACTCCACCCGCGACCGCTCCGAAGTAGTACGTATCTGGTTCGCCGACCACACCTTCGATTGCGAGCGCGCGACCGCCGCGAAACGGACCAATCTGTCTCCAACGCATCCCATTGAACAGCTTTTCATCGATTGCACCGGACGGTGCGGGAGTCGGGGATGGAGCGCTTCGAAGAGAAGCTGGAAAAAGAAAAACAGAAACAGCGAACGCGATTCGAACCAGGTTAACGGAACGGCAATTCGGCGTAATCATCCGCCTAAAGTGAAAAGCTTGCGACTTGGTTCAACTGGAATCGCGCTAACCCGCGGCGAACTCGCGAAACTGCCTCCTGTTAACCGCGCGAGATCCGACGGGAAAATTTTAGGCGTAGCCTAGCGCCGTCCTCCAAGCGCGTTTCGAAATCGTTTGTTAGGCGTTAATCGCAGCCATCTCGGGCGCGTGCGGGGCAGGCGCCGACCCAGTGGTTGAGCCGCCGCTGAAATGCCTTGCAGCGTAATACGAACCAATCACCAACACTGCTGCGATAAGCTGGGCGACGAGCGTTTCAACTGTTGGGAATACCGCAAACCAGAGGCCCATCCAAGGCGGCAAATAATCTTTCAGGGAATCGATTGGAGTAGTGGAAATCCAATGTGCCAGCTGCATTTCCTGCGCTTGCTCGCCTACCATAACCAGCAACACGACCCCGAGAAGAATGCCGGTAACGATTAACATTTTGCGGTACGGCAGGCGCTGCTGGAGAACAAAGGTTAGCACGGCCACCATGGCCGTAAGCATCATCCCCAGCAGTGCTCCTTTCAGCACCACTCCGCCGCCCAGTCTCAGATGATAGCTCTGCAGAAACAGGACGACTTCGAATCCTTCCCGATAGAGAGAAGTGAATCCGAGAAGGACCAATCCAAACCAGAGGCGCCGCTGCGAGATCTCGGAGCCGCGCGCATTTTCGAGTAACGCTTTGCGGCGGCGATTATGCGCGCGAATCCATCCGCCCCAATAAATCTTGTGGAAGAACCAGTTCATAATCACCAGCAGAACAATGACTGCCAGAAGCCCCGTGGCAGCCTGCAAATCGAGTGCGGATACGTTGTCGCTGAGCGAGCCGACGATGCGCACTGCTATAACCCACGTAATCAAGCTGGCGACAAACGCCACGCCCGCACCGAGCGCGACCGGTTGGCGATGCACGCGTTTGGCACCTGTCATACTGGCAGTGATGGCAGCCAACACAAGAATGCATTCCAATCCCTCTCGAAAAACGAGAATCCCGATGTCGAGGAACGCGACGGTCGGGCTCGTGTTGGGGCGCATTGGATCAGGCGCGCCGTGTGCCGTAACTCCCTGCCAAAGCAGCATCGCGGCCACAAGAAACGCCGCTGCGATAACGCCGATGCGCAGAGCAGGCTTCATTTGCGCTGAAGTTTATCACAGGGACGAGGTGACTGCTGCCGATTGATTGCTTTTTTTTAGCGACTACTTGCTGAGGGCGACGGCACACGCCGATTCATTATTTCATAGAGCAACGATTGCCGGTGCCGCCACCGTCAACTAGCATCGTATCGAAAATGTCGAAATACGTTTTGGGTCATGATTTGAAAGGCGAGGGGAAACGCCTGGCGTTAATGTCAGAATTGCTCGATCCGATGCATCGCCGGCACATCGAGGCGCTCGGAATTATTAAGCCCGGCGCGCGGGCACTCGAAGTGGGATGTGGCAATGGATCGATTTCAGCATGGCTTGCTGAGCAGGTAAGTCCTGGAGGGAAAGCAGTGGCGGTCGATCTGGACCTGTCGCTAATCGAAGTGCGCACGCCCAATCTTGAATTGCGCCAAGACGACATAGTTGCTGGTCCGGTGGAGCGCGGCAGCTTCGATCTCGTAACCGCTCGCGCTGTGCTTCATCATATTGCGGATGTAGAAGCGGCAACTAAGAATTTGGCTGCAAGCGTGCGTCCTGGCGGTGCGCTTCTACTCATTGAGCCTGATTTTCTCCCCGTCAGCGTCGCCGAGCCGCCGGAAGTCCGAACGTTTTGGGATGGATGGCTCGCGTGGTCGCGCGAACGCGGGATCGATTACTACATCGGGCGTGAGCTGGCGCCGCGACTCGCAGCGCTGGGCCTAACGCAAATAAACGGCAATGCGGAAAGCGCAATCTACAACGGAGGCTCGCGATGGGCTGACTACTGGACGCAGACGATCACCGAGCTTCGTGGCGATCTGATAACTTCCGGCAAACTTAAAGACGTGCTGGTGGACACATTTCTCAATCATTGCGCCGACTCAAATTGGTGGACGCAGACTATCGCCTTCACCGTAGTGCACGGCCGCGTGCCCCTCGCCTGAGCATGCTTGGCGTGAGAGGCGCGTGGTTGTGATTTTGCGTCAATCGAGTAACTTCGGCGGTGCAACGTTTTCGGGCGTTTACTTTAGTCGAGATTTCGCTGTCCATTTTCATCCTGATGCTATTGCTCATGCTGGCAGTTCCCAGCTTGACCGGCGTGGTCGCAAGCAGGCGGCTGAAGCAATCCCTGGATGGATTCAACGATCTTGTGCGCCAGGCACACGAGCGAAGTGTGACTGAGCGTCGCCCTTACATTATTGTTTGGGGCAAAAACAGCGTCCTGCTGCGTCCGGAAACTTTTGCAAAGGACGAGGAAGCCAAACCGGCGTCTGAATTTCGTCTCAGCAGGGGAACGTTGCTGAGACTCTCCCTGCCAGCAGCATTGGCCGAAGAGCATCCGGCGGAGTGGATATTCTGGCCATCGGGAAATTGTGAACCCGCGATTGTTCAGTTCAAAGGTCCCGCTGGTTTGTGGACGGCGAATTATTCACCCCTGACGGCGCAGGCAGAGGTTACGCAGTATGCAGCAAGGTAGAGATTCGTTGAAGTCCCTAAACGTCGAACCGTTGAAGCGGGCAAGGCCAACCCGTTTTAACGCTTTAGCACTCCAACGCTTTAAAGCCTTTGCACTGTACGAGGTTTTGATCGGCGTGGCGATCTTTGCAATCGGTGTCATCGCGCTTGGACGCGCGGTACAGAATTGTCTCAATGCAAGCACGATTAGCGCGGAAGAGAGCGCGATGCGGCAGATCTTATCCGATCGCATGGCGGAAATTCAAGCTACGAGGGTTGTGCCCGACGCTGAAAAGGAATTCAAGATCAAGAGCAGTTACGGCATGGTAAAATTAATCCAGAAAAGCGCTCCCGCGCCTTTGACCGAACCGGATAACACGCTCATAAGCGGGATCAACTTTGTGACGTTGACTGCTTACTGGCAGCACGCCGGCGTCCCGCAATCGAAACAGATTCAATTTTATGTTTATCGGTCCGGATAACACGAGGAATCGGCGAACTGGTAGGGACATCGCGCTGCGATATCCATGCGGCGCAGCGCGATGTCTCTACCATCGCGGTTTCACACTGATCGAGATCATGCTGGCGGTGGCAATTCTCGGGATGATGTCGGTGGCGATTTTCCGCTTTGTGCAATCCAATATGATTGCGTTGCAGTTCTCATCGGATACGGCCGCGGCGGATGCGCAATATGACGGGTTGCGTGATCTGCTCACTGCTGAATGGCAAAGCCTGAGTCCTTTGCGTGCCAACCTGACTGGAGAGCCATTCAAATTAGGCGATCGCGAGCGCGATGAGATTGAGTGGAGAAGCACCGCAGGCCCCGGACTGCTTACGCGCTATGCGCCGGGCGATTTTACCGTTGTGCTGCGCTTGCAGCCTGAGAACGAAAACGGCCGCCGGCTGAATCTCGGTTTTTTGCGAAAAGCGCAAGAGAATTCTGACACCGGGGAGTCACGCGAGACTTGGGTGCCGTTGATCAAGGATGTGAACAGCCTCGAAATTAGCTACTTCGATGCGAATGCCAACAACTGGTTGCCCCGATGGCCCCTAGGAGGAAGGTTACCGTTGCTTGTTAAGGTTACTGTGGGACGCGCCGACTCAGCCGTGCCGTGGGAAACAATTATTCCACTGCGACGAACACCATATTGACGATCGATCTCATGAAGCCGCCCTTTGCAACGTCGAAATCAGATGCGGGAGCTGCGCTGCTCTTAGCACTTTGGGCTTTATTTTTGCTCAGCGCGATGGTGATCGCGTGGGCGATCAACATCAATTCGCGACTCACCGTTTCCAGCTATGCAAACCGCATTGTAGAAGCCGAAGCGATGGCCTCTTCAGGTGCGGACATTGCATTGAACCCCACGATCAAGCCCGACTCCCCGAACTTACATATGAAATTGGGCGGAGGAGAAAGATTTGACGTCCGGATGATCGGTGAGTGCGGCCGCTTAAACTTGAATTTCCTCACAATGGGAGAGGATCCTAAGAAGCTGCAAATTCTGCGCCAATATCTCACGCTCAAAGGCATCGAACTGAATGATCTCGACGTCATGATGGATTCCTTACTTGATTGGGTTTCGCCAAACAGAGGACTTCATCACATGAACGCTCCAGAGGAGAGCGACGACTATCGTCCGGCGCACGCACCGCTAACCTCTATGGATGAACTCAAGAAAGTCTTTGGCTGGGCTGAATTTACTTCCAGGCCCGGTTGGGACCAAGATTTCACCGTCATAGGCACCTGTGGTCAGATTGATCTCGCATCGGCATCGCGCGACGTGTTGCGTGCCTTGCCAGGCATGGGCGACGATTCTGTCGATCGTTTTCTTCAGCTAAGGCAAGGGCCCGATGGAATCGATGGGACGGCTGATGATTTTCAATTCACCACAACTGCTGCAACATCGGTGCCGCCTGAGGTCCAAGCTGCGTTAGGTTTGAATCCACAGCAATTTCAGCAGATTCAGGCCTTGGTTCAATTTAGAGGGCCCGTCTTGCGCATCCTGAGTGTAGGAAGATCAGGCGATGTTATGCGCTCTGTGGAGATGGTTGTGGTGAAGCAGCCACTGGGAGTCGGTCGGCCTCAAGTATTCAGCTGGAAGGAGCTTTGATATCGAGCCCGGGATTCCATCCATTTTCATAATTCCAACGGCACACGGCTGGAATTTTCTCCGGTCGGCTGAGCAAAACGGCTCGTGGAATGTACGCAAGCTGCAAACGTTGGAAGAAGCGGTCTCGCTACTTGCTGCGACCGACGACTTTGTCCTTGGCTTGCCTGTTTCAGCCGTGCTCGCCCAGCGATTTCGTCTGCCGAGTGTTGATCCGTCGGAGTTTCCGGAAATGCTTCGGATCCAAATCGAGAAGCTACTGCCGTTCTCGGCCGATGAAGTAACGACCGATTTTGAGCTGATCGAGCAAAATGAGAGCGAGAGTGTGGTTTCAGCCGTTGCAATCAGAAATGAACAGCTTGCTGAGATGGCTTCACCCCTACTGGAGTGCGGTTACATCCCGCGACAAATTACAGTGTATGCCGCACAGCGTGCGAGCACCCATGCTCCCAACGGCAATGCGGTTTTTATTTATCCAGAAGGTGAGACGCTCGTTTACGCGGTGACAGAGAACGGCAAACTGAGCCTTGCCCGGGTGTTTGAAGGCGCCAATGGCGACCAGCTTCAAATTGAATTACCGCAACTGCGATTGAGTGCCGAGCTACAGGGGATAGATGCCTCCTCGCCGAATGTGCTGTTGGACGAAACCTGTTATGAAATGCGCGACATGGTACAGGGAATTTTGTCCAGCCCCACCGAGATAGTTGGTATCGAGCTGCCACCCGCGCCGGTCAAACTGAACCTTCTACCAGAAAGCTGGCGACGGCGCCGCCTGCAGTTAGTCAGACAAGCGGAATGGCGAAGACGACTCCTTTGGATAGGTGGCGCTTATGGCGCGCTTCTCCTACTCTTGCTCGCGTATCTTGGCCTGCTGTGGTTTGAGATAGCGCGGTTTGACAGCCGTATAGCCCACGATGCCCCTGGAACTGAGTTCGTGCGCGCCACAGAGGCAAAGTGGAAAGCGCTCGCACCGGCGATTGACGCGCAGTATTATCCGGTCGAAGTCCTGCTGCATCTTTTTGAAAGTCTGCCGTCGTCCGATGTGCGCATCACAGCGTACAACCAGTCGGCGCGGCAGATTTCCGTCGACGGCGAAGCGAACACGGCTGCTCTGGCTTACCAATTCGTTGAGAAGCTAAAGAAGAATCCAGACTTGCGAGCGTTTCAATTTGACATGGCTGCACCCCGGATTTTGGCCAACGACCATGCGCAGTTTCGATTAGAGGGAAAAGCAAAATGATGCCGGCGTGGTACAACCGAATGAATCCACGGGAGCGTGTGCTCTCGTGGGTCGTTGCCGGAACCATCTTCGTGCTGCTCAATCTTTGGATTTTGAATTGGATCGTGGGTGCACTCGGTGTCGCGCACAATGAAGTGGCCGCGCGTCGTGCCAAGTTGGCTGAGCAAGCTCTTTATGTGAAAGAACGGGATCTCTGGACCAAACGCGAGGAATGGATCGGCAAGTATCAACCAGTCCTCAACAATCCCGCAGAAGCCTCCGCCCTGCTTGATCAACTGAAGCAGGTGGCTGGCAAATACAACGTGCTGGTCGAGAATCCTGCAATTGGGGCCGGAGAGACCACTCCCTATCATCAGACCGTCTTTGCTTCCATTGAAACTAAGAGCCCTTGGCCGCCGTTGGTGCATTTTCTTTACGACGTCCAACGGCCGGATGCTTTCGTTGTGTTCGAAAATGTTAATCTAACCGTCGATGGCAGCGATCCTACAATGATGCGCGGCAAATTTAAGATCGCCCGCTGGTTTGCGCCGGAGCAAAAAACCAAGTAATAATACCAAGTAGACTATGAAATATTCCGTTCCGTTAACGTTGATTTTCGCTGTTCTCGGAGTGATCGACAGTCAGGCCGAGGAAGTTTTGCCGCCACAGTTCAATTTCGATCGCTACTCAAAGATGGTGGACCAGTCGCCATTCGCAATCGCCACAGCCGTTGCAGCTCCTGCGGCTACACCTGATTTTGCAAAAGACCTTTACATCGCCAACGCCGCGCGTTCGCCTGATGGCGATATGGTGACGCTGGCTTCTACTTCCGACCACAATTTCAAGAAATATCTTACGACCAAAGAGCCGGCGGACGGCTACAGCATCGCCAACATCGAATGGTCGGACAAAGTCGGTGCAACGAAGGTGACAATCAGCAAGGACGGAAATTTTGCGACTATCACGTTTAATCAGGCGCTCTTGTCGCAGACCGCGCCGAATGTAGGCCCTGCTTCCAGAGGAGTAACGCCCCCGATCCCTTCGGTCGCGATGCCTTCGGCCCCGATTCCTAACCCTGGTAGCGTTCCTAACCAAGCGGTATCGAAACTACCTCCTGGTGTACCGGCGGAACTGCAACAGTTGATTCCCAAAGACGCCGGTCGGCCTCATTCGCGTGGCTTGATTCCACGAAACCCGAGAACATCAGCGCCTGGAGCTTCCCAACCATCAGGCGCCGCAACGAGGGGGTCTTACCGGGGAGCGCCCGCGAAGAATTAGAGCTCCAGAGCCTGGCGCACCGCGGCTAACCGCCACCCCAATCGTCGTCTGCCGTATCGGCTTGCCGATCTGGCCCTGCCGAAAACAAATCGTAACCGCCCGGGTTTTTCAGACCAGGATTTTTGTAAATATAACCATTGCCCCAGGGATCTGTTGGCAAGTCCTTGAACAACTGATACCAGCGAGCAGGTCGCGGGTCGTTCTGTGGCTGCGTTACCAGCGCCTGCAAACCCTGTTCCGTTGTTGGATAAAAACCGTTCAAACTCTCGTAAAGTTGCAGTTGTGTCTTGATCGCCTGCACGTCGGCTTGAACACGCATGCTCTTGGCGATGGCAGTCGTATTGCCGAGTTTTGAAATCGCTACTCCCAGTATGATTACGATGATGCTCACCACGAGCATGATCTCCAGTAGCGTGAACCCCTGATGTTTCCTTTTCGTTTTCATCTCAATCGAATGTGGACCCTCTGTCCTTGTGCGCGATTAAAGTACCCAAGTCTTCAAGAATTGCTAGTGACTGGCGCGCAGAAGATAATCCGACTTGTCCCAAATGTACTTTAGTTGAACCTGCGTCGCGCGGATGGCCGAAGATCCGCTCCCAACCCCGTTGGCGACCACCAGATCGTTCGAGCCCACTTTCAAGATCGTGGCCGGCACAATTTTCTGCGCCCGCAGCCACCCGGTATAATGGAAATGCATTTGAGGCGTAAGCGACGCCGCTTCGCCACGGTAACCTGGATCAGCCAGGTCCGGCAACGTCAGAGAAACCGGGCCGATATCTTGGCCGTTAAGGTAAATTTCCGGTGGAGCATCGATGGCTGGATTGGCGATCTCGAAAGTGAGCAGCGCTGTTAGTGGTTGCGCTTCAATTGGAAATTGAAACACCGCGCTTTCCTGAGTTTCTCCATCAACGCGGATTGGGTCAGCGGACAGAGTCGCAGTGACGGTTCCAAAGTTCTCAACATCCTCCGGAGGTGCGTGGAGGCTGGGCACGGATGAGAACGGCTCGGGAATCACGTCACGATGTTCGGCGTTCACTGGATGCACTACTTCGCTGGTTGTCATCCAATCGAGATAAGCTCCGCGGATCGTCTTTCCATCGCCGGGCACCTCGATGTCGATAGCAGACGCGCCGGTCATCGGAATGATGACGGAATCTGAACTCGGCAGATTCATTCCCATGCCGAGAGTGCCTGAGCGCAAGATGTGTGTACCAGATTCATCCCACGCGATCAATTCAGGCTGCTGATTGGCTTTATCGTCGAAGAACAACCGGAAAAAGAGAACTTGATAATCGGGACCCGGTTGCGTTACGCGAATGCGAAAGATGCTCTTCGCGGTGCTACCGCTTTCCGTTGCTTGGCCAGGCAAAAGAGTGAGCGCTTCGACCCAAGCGGGTGTGTTTTGAGTTTTGGAATTTCGAGACGCATTTTGGCGCAGATCAAGCCAGGCACTTTCTGGCAAGGGCTGCGCAGTTATTTCGGCCGGAGAGGTCAGGGCCTCGCTCAAAGCTTCTTGCGCGCCTACGCGGCAGACCGCAGCGAAGAAGATCGCAAAAAGAGCGCGAACGAACATTGGCCTGCCGAGATTATTCGCACACAACCCGCTTTGCAAGTTTCAGTTTTCAATGCGGTCTGAATTGAAGACTGTGTGTCATCTCAAATACAGCCGATAAAATACTGAAGACAACCAGACCAACCAGGACCGCGATTACGACGATGATGACCGGCGGAATCAATTGCGAGATCACGCCAACGCTCCGGTCCAGTTCGCGCTCATAAACGTCGGCGATGGCTTGCATCGTTTCGGCGAAATGTCCCGTCTGTTCCCCTACCGCCATCATATCAGTAAGCAAATCTGGAAACAGTTTTTGCTCTTGCAAAGCAGCGGAGAGTGTAGCGCCGTCGATCACTGACTTACGTACCTCCCGAAGCTTAACTTCGAGGAAACGGTTGCCAGCAATTTCAGTTACCAGATCCAGTGCGCGAAGCAGCGGAACTCCATTTTCCATTAGAGTTCCCAGCGTACGCGAGAACTGCGCGTAATAGCGGTGGCGGATAACTCCGCCATATCCAGGGATCAGTAGGCGGAAGCGATCCCACCCGATGCGACCTTCCTCACTGCGAACAAGCGCGCGGAAACCAATGATTAAACCGACCACTGCCAGCACGCCGACCCACCAATACCCCGTGATCGCATGATGAACCTGCAGCAGAATCCGCGTAGGCAACGGAAGCGCGCCCCCGGTTTGCGCCATGAAACCCGTCAACTGCGGCACCATGAACGTGATAAAAATCGTGACGAGAATAGCGCCCGCCAGTGCAAGAAAAGCCGGATAAATCAAGGCCTGTTGCACCCGATCCCGCAGGTCTTTCGCCTGCATCAAATGCTTGACCAGCCGGAGCAGAATTTGCGGCAGCGCACCGCTGGCCTCGCCCGCAGCTACCAAATTTACATACAGCGGTTGGAAAATTCGCGGCATTTCACTCAAGGCTTGCGAAAAACTCCGACCATCGACTAAGCCCTGGTGCAACGAATGCGTCATTTGCTGGACGCGCGGCTGCTTCAGTCGCTTTTCTAGAATCGACAACGCTTCGTCGAGCGTCATCCCGGCTTGCAGCAAATGGGCCAGCTGTTCGGTGAAAATGAGCAACTGGCCGTGCGGAATTTTTAGGTTGCGGGTGGGAGCTTCAGGTTGCGCGGCGCCTGTCGCTACGACCTTCGGTTCAGCGCCAAGCATTTCGATCCGAACCGGGATGCATCGTTGCGATTCAATTTGCCGGATCGCAATTGCTCGATCTGCGCAATCGAGCACACCTTCAACCAGGCCCCCCTGGGAATTGCGGGCACGATAAGAAAACTGTGGCATCGGCGTGGAAAAATATCCGGAAACCTCAAATCGCAAACTGGAATCTGACTTCGCCAAGTTGAATGGGGCGATGTAACGCTTTCACGAATCACCCGCCTTGGCTGTGCTACGGCGCGGCGAGTGTGGGCTTGCCACGATGTAACGCTTAACGAATCCTGAGTCACCTAGGTAAAAATTTTACTTGTCATGCTGTCGGATTCTGATAAGAGCGCCAACCATGAAGTGTGCAGCAGCGACTGTGATCGTTTTCATTGCGTTCGCTTCGCAAGCGTTCGCGGTGTTCCGACCGCTTCTTCCGGCGAAAGCGGGGCCGCCATTTAGCGGCGGAGCGATCATTATAGGAGACGGTTGGGTCCGGTATTCCACCAACCAAGCGCCTGCTACAGTGCCGAGATAAGCGCTGTATCAGCCGCGAAACGCAGGCGCTTCGCCTGCGTGACAGGGGCTTTCTCACCTCTGATCCCAAGCTTCGCCGCGCGATAAAACAGGCGGGGCGGGAACGGAGGCGGCACGGGGCCGCCGACATAGACGGTCAAGCTCGCGAGGGTAGCGGGTGAGCGCGCTGGAGCGAGCGAATCCAAGGCAATTAAACCAAGCACCTCTTGATGTGAAAAAGTACTGAGAAATAATTGCTGACAATCTCAGCAAAGCCGGTTGGAGTTGGCGCTGTGTTTCAGCGATTGATTCCCTCGGGCGGACGTATAGGACTAAGGTCCTATATGCAGACTAGCGAAAAGCTGCGAAACTACGCCGTTCTATAGTTTGTCCAACTTCGCACAGGGCAGGGAAGGCGGCGGTGGGCGGTGGGTTATTGGAGAAATGTAAGAACTCCAAATGAACATCCACATGGCCACGCTTCCGCGAGTCATCCAAATCCAGATCGCGCAGCCGCGCTTCTCGGAAATGAGTTCTCGAGGGAGAAATCAGGGAAGGCCAAAACAATGAAAGGAAAGTTAAGCTAATGAAAAATCGTAGTAGCCTAAAAATATTCACAACGGTTCTGTCCGTGCTTGCCTGCTGTGCGTTTTTGCAAACAATGCAAGCGCAATTACCCCCGGAGATACCCGGGAACCCGGACGGGTGCTATCCCGCGTTCACGACAGCGGAAGGGTGCAACGCCCTTCATCAGCTCTTGGGCGGCATAGGAAACACAGCAGTTGGTTGGTATTCCAACTTTTTAGCCGGTGACGCCAGCTTCAACACCAGTGTTGGTGCTGGAACGCTGGCCCTCGACAGCGGTGTCGGGTCGGGCCAAAATACCGCAGTTGGCACTGCAGCGATGATCCTCAACCTCAGCGGCAGTGGCAACACGGCCGTTGGAACTAACGCTCTCGTCTTCAACAGCGTCGCCAGCGACAACAATGCTGTCGGCCGCTTTGCGCTCTATAATAATGACTCGGGCGGAGCCGGACTTGCCAGCGGCAACAACGCTTTTGGCGCTTTCGCGCTTTTCAACAACATCGACGGAATCCACAACGCCGCTTTTGGCGATTCCGCGCTTACGAGTAATACTGATTCCTTTAACAACACCGCCGTGGGTGCCGAGGCGCTCTCGAGTAATGACCTGAGCGGTGCCGGCACTGCCAACAACAACACGGCAGTTGGCTGGGAGGCGCTAGAGGAGAACACGAATGCCGCTCGAAACAGCGCCGTGGGGTCCTTCGCGCTCCAGAATAATGATGCGTCCGGAAACAACAATGCCACCGACAACACGGCAGTTGGCTTTCAGGCGCTCCGCGAGAACATTGAAGCCTTTGGAAACACCGCGGTGGGGTCCGGCGCGCTCCGAAATAATGACAATACCGGAACCGGCACTGCCAGATTCAACACGGCAGTTGGGGGTTCGTCGCTCCTCAATAACACTGAAGGCGAGTCAAACACCGCCGTCGGTTTTAACGCGCTCGAAAACAACCAGACGGGAAACGTGAACACGGCCGTGGGTGATGGCGCGCTCTCTCAAAATACCGCCGGCGGGAACACGGCCGTGGGTGCTACCACGCTCAATATCAATACTACCGGCGAGGACAACTGCGCCTTCGGCTACCAGGCCCTTGCCCTCAACGATAGCGGCGGCAGCAACAACGCCTACGGTGCTGGAGCCCTCTTTAACAACGTTGACGGTTCCCTCAACGTAGCGATCGGTCGGAATTCAATGTCTGCCAATGTAGGCGGCGCTGGTAACACAGCCGTAGGTAACCTGTCACTGTTTAACAACGTAAGCGGTCTTAATAACACAGTCGTGGGTATCGGGGCCGGTGATAACATAGTAGCAGGTGGCTTTAACGTCTATCTCGGCACAGACGTTGGGGCCGGTCTTCCTGATGAAAGCAACACAATCCGCATCGGCAGATTCCTCGCTCCCGTTTCGACAAAGTGCTTTGTCGCCGGGATCGCTCCGAACGCAGCCCTATTGCAAATCGTTGAGATCGATCCGGCGACTGGCCAGCTCTTCCGATTAGCCTCGTCCGCGCGGTACAAAACGGACATCAAGCCGATGGATAAAGCCAGTGAATCGATCTTCGCGCTCAAACCCGTCACCTTCCGCGGTAAGAACGACCCCAAGGGAATCCCGCAGTTTGGATTGATTGCCGAAGAAGTCGAGAAAGTGAATCCTGAACTGGTGAGTCACGATGCTGACGGCAGGCCAGACTCGGTGGGCTACCTGCAGATCAGCGTGATGATGCTTAACGAGTTCCTTAAAGAACACAAAAAAGTCGAGGAACAGCAGGCAAGCATTGCGGAGTTGAAGTCAACCGTCGCGCAACAGCAAAAAGGGATGGAAGTTCTCACGGCGCAGCTCAAAGAGCAGGCCGCCCAAATCCAAAAGGTGAGCGCACAGGTTGAAGTGAGCAAACCTGCGCCGCAAGTGGTCGTGAACAAACCGTAAAGCTGCGACATAGAGCGACCTGGTGTGCAAAGCACCGAGGCGAATTGGAAAGGCGTTCGTCCCCCCAGGCGAACGCCTTTACCGTTTCGGCTCTTTTGCTCTCGACCTGCGCTGTTTTCGCGGGTGAGCAGCACGCCATTCCCGCTGTTTCCGCGTGTAATAGGCGCGCCAGTACTCAGCCGTGCGAATTCGGCGCCGGCCACGCTTTTCAGTCTTTTCCACAAGATCAAATAAGCGACGTGTTCCGGGTCGACGCAATCGTTAAATCTCCGATTGCGTTGCCGACTGCGTCCGGCTTGCCGTACCACAGGCGACCGAATGGCAGCGCATCGGAAATCAGATCGACCCCACGATGATCTTTGCGCGGGCGGACTTCGTAATGCAGCGGCCCGCAATAAAAAACGATTCTAGCGCGATCTGGCGAAGCCGAAGAAGGTGTCGATTCAAAGAACAACCTCGGCAGGTTTATGAATCCTTGGGAGATTCCCGCCGAGGCTGTGATCTGCTCGCGGTCCAAGCCCGCGTCTTTCCCGTCGACATCGGGAATACGCGCGAAACACGAACACCAATTGTATAAATCTGCGAAGGGCGCGCGGCAGGAGTGGAGGGCAACATCTATCGACGGTTCTGGTACGCTATAGTTCTTTGAATTCTCCCGCGTGCTCGTGCGTTTCGATCACGTTGCCCGCTGCATTGTAAACGCGAATCACAGCACGATGTGAACGGCTGCGAAACTTTGCTGCAGCGCTAGGTTAGGCGCAGTCTACGTCGCCAAAATTTACCTCAACCTTTTGTGAAAGAGAATTTCAGGACCATCCTCTTGATTGTCGTTGTCCCGCGAATTGTAAACGGCCGACCCAGGGTCTTCTCAAGCGGCACAGTGGAAAATGTGGATCCGCTCTGACGCTGGCGACGCAACCAGTAAATCTCGCGTCCATGAACGTGAAACTCATCTGTGTCCGTTCGTAACGCGCTGACCTTTTGTTTGGACTTTTCGTCAACTGTATCTGCCAAGAAGATGATGTTGAACTCTGTGGCGGCATCGATCTTGGATCGTGGAAAAGGCTTGTAGTTTACAATCTCAGCTAATTCTGCCTCCGTCCTGATAAATGCAGCTACTTCATACCCCAAAGCTTCCTGCAGTCTTCCCTTAATGTTTTTTTCAAGCGATTTGATGTTTCTGGTCGTCGCCTCAAAGACGACGTTTCCACTTGCAATGAAGGTTGTGACGTTCGAAAAACCAAGTGACTCAAAAACTTGGCGCAAGGACTCCATCTTGACGGTACGACCCCGGCCGACGTTGATAGCTCGAAGGAGTGTGATGTATCGCGACACCGTGCAGACCTTGACTCGACAAAAACGCCCAACGCCCACGCTCAGCCACGGCTCCGGCAGGTGCAAGTAGCAGTCGTTTAGATGAAACTAGCTAGGATCGACATCGTACACGCGCAGGGACGATTTCACGACGGCGAATGGCGATGGCGATAAGGACTCCGGATAGGATAGCTGCCATCCCGATCGCCCAAATCGAGGATTCGAGTCCGTATACGCCGCCGGTCCATAACGAAGAGCCTGTCAGCGTTCCATCCACGATTGCCGGGCGCTGGGCGTGCCCCGACATGCGAACGCCAAAGATGAAGTCTTCTGCAAAATTCCAGCCGAAATGCAGGCCGATCGGAAACCACAACGTGCGCGTTGCAAAATAAGCAGCGGCCAAGAGAATTCCCGATTCCAGAATGATTGCGACCGACGCTGCCAGCGATGCGTTCGGGTTCAACCCATGAAGCGCACCGAATGCCACGGCGGAAACAGCGACGCCGACCCATGTGCCAAAGGTTTGTTCAGTAATGCGAAAGAGTAATCCGCGAAAAGTGACCTCTTCCCAGATTGCCGTCCCTAGGGCAAAGATTACAGCTGACAACAATCGATTTGGAAATGAGAATCCGTTGATCTTGTAGTGACCGCCCGCGTACAGCATCGCCATGAGTAGGCCGAACCAAACCAAGCCGACGAGCGTACCGAGCGCCAGCAAAGCAATGCGAAAACGCGAGAGTTCGTGCGCAGGCCGCTTCTCAAGTAGTTGGACATACAAGAGGTAACCCGCGATCGAAACGCCACCCTCAAGGGCGAAGATAATGATTCCAGAAACGCGGGCATAAGCCAAGAACTGCGGCGCAAGGCCGGTGATCCAGACGACAACGAAGCCAAGCAGACCAAGAACGAAACGCTTCATGGTTCGCACGGCGACTGAAAGGTGACAGGCGGCGCTGCCGCTATCGTGCCGCAAACGAAAGCAACTGCCACAATCGCGAACGCTTTCCGCGTCATTGCGACCATTCATATCATTTTCTCATTGCTGCGTGGAGAGCAAAAGAGGCTCGCCCGCCAGGCAATTCCGCGCGGACATGAAATGCGTGGCAATTCACAATTCCCGAAGACCGGCGAAACGTGTGACAAACTAGTCTTCGCACAAGAAAAAAAGAAAGTTATGACAAAATTACCCCCACGCTTAGACAAAGTGGGGTGCTCGCCGCGTTGCTGTGCAGTCTTGCACTCGCGTTTGCCGCGCGCGGTGAAACCCATACCCAATCATCTAAGCATGCCTCGAGTGGTGGCAGACCTGCGGCAGCCAGCGGCACACATGCTCAGCGCGTGCAAGCACCACAGCATTCGCCTGCAAATGTGGGACATCCGGCAGCGAGCAACACCAAGGTTCAGCATGCGCAAGCGCCCCAGCATGTAGTTCAATCTGGAGGACATCCAATGGGCATTCCGAACCAACATTGGCCTCACTCGGAATGGCCTAAGCGCATGAAGTACTGGGAAATAATCGCTGACAATCTCAAGAAAGCGGGTTGGAGTTTGGGCTACGTTTCAGCGATCCATTCCAATGGACGAACGATCTGGATTGCTGATGCATATCGCGTCACCATAAGTTCCTGGAATCTCTCGAACGAGTTGCCGCTCTGGTTGTCTAAGCGCTCGCTGAGGTGAGATTTACGATTCGCAAGAACGACTCAATTCTCAGCTTCAGTAGCAACCACAACCAAGAAAGTTAGCTTCCAAATGAAAATCACAAAGAAACTACAAATCGTCGCGTTCGCTGCGCTTACGCTCGGCACCGCAAGCCTGTGCTTTGCACAGAGCGATGCTCCTTATACCGAAGGCCCGGTCTGGAACATCACGATGGTCAAAGCCAAGCCAGGCATGGGCGACGAATACCTTAAAAGCCTCGCCAAGACCTTGAAGCTCTCGCTTGAGGAAGCAAAGAAGCAGAATCTAATCCTCGATTACAAGATCCTGCTCGGCAGCGCCGCCACACCGCAGGACTTCGACATCCTGTTGATGGTGGAATCGAAGAACATGGCCGCACTCGATAACGGGCGCGAAAAGTTCGATCCGATCGCCAGAAAAATCGTGGGCACAACTGATCAACAGCAGGCGATCCAAGTGAAACGCCTCGATATTCGCGAGATCATGGGCAGCAAGCTTATGCGCGAAATCACGCTGAAGTAATCCCCGCGTTGCTCGATTAATTCGGGGGATCTGACGCCACCGCTGGTGAGAATCGCTTATCGGTGGTGGCATCGTGGCAGCTTTTTGCTCGGCTCGAAATCCCAAACGGAATCGCTCACCACTCTTTGAACTCGCCACTGTGCTCGTGCGTTTCGATCACATGGCCTGCTTCATCGTAAACGCCAATCACAGCGCGATGTGATCGGCTGCGAAACTTCGCGTAGTCAACCGCGTTGCTGACTGCGTTTGGGTCGCCATACCACCGGCGACCGAATGGCAGCGAATCGGAAATTAGATTGACGCCGCGATGATCTTTGCGCGGACGCACTTCGTAAACGTGCGTTGAAATGTTCGAGGCCACTACTGCGACAGTCTTCGCCGTCCAATGCGCGGCGCAGAATCTCTTTAGCGAACTCATCGATCACGTTTTGCACTTCCATAGTTGTTGTCTCTGCCCACGCAATTGGAATCATCCTTCCTCCGACGTTGAGCCTTATGCCGTTGGTCGGTAAGAGCGTGCCGTTCGCGGGCTTTGGAGCGCCACTTCTTTTTTATCGGGAAAGATTTCGGCTTCCGCTCACGAACCAGACCGGCCTACGTTGGGGGGCAAGGTGTCCCCGAAAGCGACTTCAACGGACAACCCCGAACAGACTGAAATCGACAAATTTGTTATGACTCAGCCACTTTTCAGGCTGATTTCCGGCGTTTTTACCTATGAAAAGAGGCGGGGGCGGGAATCGAACCCGCGAATAGCGGTTTTGCAGACCGCGACCTTACCACTTGGCTACCCCGCCGATGTGCGAGAAGGGACAATATCGTTGTAGCGGCGGTTGTATCAAGCGCCGAGCGTAGGTATACAGACGTTCGCCGCGACGAAAGCCTCTACAACTTCTCCGATTTGAGCGTTGAACGTTGAGCGTTGAACGTTGAACGTTTCTTCTTGAACTCTCGATCATCAGAGCTTTTCACGCGCGCACAAGAGCGCATTCCGGGCGGTGTCAACTCGCCAGTCCGCGCATTTCGCAACGTGGGTAGTGCTCCGTTTTTTGTGGCGCGCGCCGAGGGTGCGAAAATTTGGGATGTCGATGGAAACGAATACATCGATTACATCGGCAGTTGGGGTCCGGCGATTCTCGGTCATGCGCCAAAAATCATTGTAGATGCAGTACGCGAGGCCGCCACGCGCGGCCTAAGCTTTGGAATTCCAAATCCGCTCGAGGTGGAGATGGCGGAGTTAATCTGCGACTGGATGCCATCGATCGAGAAAGTGCGGATGGTAAATAGCGGCACGGAAGCGACCATGTCATGCATTCGCCTTGGACGGGCGTTCACGCGACGGGACAAGATCATCAAATTCGACGGATGTTACCACGGACATGCCGATTCACTACTCGTGAAAGCTGGGAGTGGCGCGCTTACACATGGCCGGCCCGACAGCGCCGGCTTACCGCAGGCCTTCGTAGATCTCACAATTTCCTTGCCGTTCAACGATGCCAATCGCGTGCGGAAATGTTTTGCTCAGAATAAAGCGCAAATCGCAGCGGTGATCGTGGAGCCGGTCCCGGCCAATTCGGGGCTTTATTTTCCAACCGACAATTTCCTGTCGGTTTTACGTGAGGAATGCACGAGGAATGGCGCACTTCTGATTTTTGACGAAGTGATCACTGGTTTCCGTGTGGCGCGTGGCGGGGCGCAGGAAATTTACGGAGTTAAATCTGATCTGACCGCCCTCGGGAAAATCATTGGCGGCGGTTTTCCGGTTGGCGCATTTGGCGGACGCGCCGAAATCATGGACCAGCTTTCGCCCGATGGTCCAGTTTATCAGGCCGGGACACTATCCGGCAATCCGCTTGGGATGGCTGCCGGTCTGGCGCAACTGCGCGAGCTCGAGCGGATCGATGGCTGGAAATTGCTGGATGACTTGGGCGCCCAATTTGAAAAGCTCGCGCGAGACGCTATCAAGTTCGCCACAGCGAATCCGTGCCGTGGCGGACAGGCAAAGATCAATATCACCTTTCACCGACTGGGTTCGATGTTTTGTTTGTTCTTTGCCTCCGGGCCAATTATCGATCTCGCCGGTGCGCGACGAAGCGACTTGAAAATGTTCACCCGATTTTTCCATGCTTGCCTAAAACGCGGCGTTTGTTTCGCGCCCTCTCAGTTTGAGACCGGATTCATTTCGACCTCGCACACGCAGCACGATATCGAGGCCACGGGAGCAGCTGTACGCGAAGCACTGGCGGAGTTGTAGCGGCATGCGTGCCGCCTGCGACGTTGGGCCCAGCAGCCGACACGGCTGCCTCTACAGTTAAAGCTTTTGCGGTACTGCTGGGCATGGACTAAGGGGACTCACGCTGTGAAGTCAAACTCGAGAATCCGACCCGCTGCGAAGTTTTTCTTCGACGGAGACAAAAAGTTTTTCGTCAAAGGCGTTACCTACGGTCCGTTCAAGCCGGATGTTGAAGGGAACTACCTTGGCCGGCCTGAGCAAGTCGATCTTGACCTCGCGCTCATGCGCCAGGCCGGTCTGAATCTTGTGCGGATTTACCATGCGCCGCCACACTGGTTTCTGGATCGCTGTGCTGCTGCCGGTATGCGTGTGCTGGTGACGCTCCCCTGGGAGAAACATATCGAGTTCCTGCGCGAAAGATCGACGAGGAAACAAATTGCGGAAAACGTTCGCGCTACTGTGAAGGGACACGCGGGGCATCCTGCGATCTTTGGCTACCTGGTGGGCAACGAGATTCCCAGCACCATGGCGCGCTGGCTCGGCGCGCGTCGCGTGATTGAATTTGTGGAGGAATTAATTCGGATCGGTCGCGGGATCGACCCGGATGCTCTCTTTTCTTATGCCACCTATCCGCCAACCGAATATCTGCTGCCGCAGAATGCCGATTTTTGTTGTTTCAACGTTTACCTTCACGATCAGCCCGACTTCGAACGTTATTTGTTGCGACTGCAAAATCTCACGGGCGAGCATCCGCTTATCCTCGGGGAATTCGGCATGGATACGATTCGCCATTCACAGGAAGAACAGGCTGAAATGCTCGGGTGGCACATCGACAGCGTAGTAAAATGCGGTCTTGCCGGGACCACTCTTTTTACCTGGACCGACGAATGGTTTACCGGCGGCGAGGAAGTTACAGATTGGGCATTTGGGATCGTCACGCGGGAGCGCAAACCGAAGAAGGCGTTCCATACCATTGAAGAAAAACTGGGCCGAAGCGATTCCGCTTTGCCTCATCGTCCATTGCCCAAGGCGCCGTTCGTCTCGGTAATTGTCTGTTCGTACAATGGAGGACACACTCTTGCGGCCTGCCTCGATTCGTTAGGTAAACTGAACTATCCCGAGTACGAGGTCATTCTCGTCGATGACGGTTCAACCGATGACACAGCCTACATTGCAGCGCAGTTCCCCCAGGTACGCTACATCCATCAGAGCAATCACGGGCTAAGCCACGCGCGGAACACTGGCGCCGCTGCTGCAAAGGGTGAAGTGCTTGCCTACACCGACTCCGACTGCATGGCGGACGTGGATTGGCTCTACTATATGATCGGCACGCTCGTGAGTGGCGATTATGCCGGGGTGGGCGGACCGAACATTACACCGCCGGCAAAAAATTGGATTCAAGCGTGTGTTGCAGCAGCGCCAGGCGGTCCAAGCCATGTCCTGCTTACCGATACAATCGCCGAGCACATCCCCGGCTGTAACATGGCGTTTTATCGCTGGGCGTTTGAAAGCTTGGGCGGCTTCGATCCCGAATACCGCAAAGCCGGGGATGACGTCGATTTTTGCTGGCGTATCCAGCAGGCCGGATGGGTCATTGCTTTCAGTCCAGCCGCAATCGTCTGGCACTACCGGCGTTTTACTCTTCGTGCGTTCTTAAAACAGCAGGACGGCTACGGCGAAGCGGAATCGCTGCTCCGGTTCAAGCATTTGATTTTTTTTGGCCCGACTGGCACTGCGAAGTGGCGCGGCCAGATCTACGGCACGCCGCGCTTCAGTTGGTTTGTTAACCGGCCGGTGATTTATCACGGAATTTTCGGCGAAGGATTTTTTCAAGCAATTTATCCCACGCCGCAATCAGATGTAGCCGCGTACTTGAGCAGTATTGAATGGTTTGCGCTGACGATTTTCCTTTTTGGCCTGGGAATTTTTCTGCCCGCTTTGCGTATTGTCCCTTACCTCATGATGGGCGGCACTCTTTGCGTGGCCCTTTCCTACATGGTGCGCGCTTCCATTGAGCCAAAACTCGATACGGTGCGCGCGCGGCTACTCGTGATGATGCTGGCGTTTGTCCAGCCGCTTGTGCGCGGATTTTCTCGCTATTTCACCTGGCTTCGATTCAAACGGACACCGGCCAACGTGATTCGGCGGCACGAACATTTACCGGAACGCGCCCGATCTGCGGGAAGCCTGAGTCGTCGTGTTTTTTGGAGCGAACAGGGCAGGGACCGCCACTATTTGCTGGGCGCCGTGTTTGAGTTGCTTGAGGAAGAAGGTTGGCGCTATTCGACCGACAGCGGGTGGAACGAATGGGACATTCAAATCTACGGCAATTTCTGGTGGAGCATAGCGCTGCAAACCGTCACCGAATATCATGGCGGTGGAAAATGTTTAACGCGTGTTCGGCTTCGGAGCCGGCTGGTTACCACAACAATCATCTTAAACCTTATTGCAGTAAGTCTGTTGATCTATCGCCAGCTTAATGTTTCCCATCTTGACCTTTGGTCCATTGGTGTCTACCTGCTCTTTCTGTTTTTCCTGTGGACGCGAGCGCGCGCACTGAAGTCAAGAGTGGCGGAGCTTGTCGATCTCGCAGCCCATCGCGCTGGCCTGCAGCGGGTAGGGCGCAAACAGAAAATCACGAAAACAGTGGCGGCTCCCGAACCTGAGCCTGCAGTGAATGTCACCGATCCCGCGGCCCCAAATCTGCCCGGGTAGCGCACCGGCGTTCTGGGGAGCACAGGCTGCCAGCCTGTTGGTCTCGGCAGCTTGCCGAGATCGGGAGAATGGGTGTCACCTCAGGTTGCGAGCGCAAAGATGTTACCGGCAGGGCTGCCGGTAACTACAGGCTGGCAGCCTGTGCTCCCCAGAGCAAGATACACGCACGCTCGTTTCAAAATAATAACTGCACATTTCCATTGCCGCGGTCGATGCGACCAATTTGTTTTGCTCGTAAGATCGACATTGCGCGCTCTGTATTTTGCTCGGCGACGACCGCTGTCATTCCGATGCCCATGTTAAAAACTTGATACATCTCTCGAAGATCAATGTTTCCATTTTGCTGTAAGATTTGGAAGATGCTCGGGACGCGCCAGCTTTTGGTTTCGATTACCGCGTCGCAATTCGACGGCAAAATTCGAGGCAAATTGTCGATGAGACCGCCACCGGTGATGTGGGCGAGCCCTTTGATTACGCCAACGGGAACCTTTGCCACGAGCGGCTGATAGTTCTGGTGCACGCGCAGCAACTCTTTGCCGACTGTCATTGTTGACCCGGGTAAAGGCGAACTCGGCTTGAGCCGCATTTTCTCGAACAAAATTTTGCGTGCCAGCGAGTAGCCATTGGTATGCAGACCATTTGAAGCCAGACCGAGAACGACGTCGCCGGGTTTAATCTTGCTGCCATCGATGATTTTCGTTCGATCGACGACGCCAACGATGCAACCGGCGAGATCGTATTCACCCTTGCGATACATCCCGGGCAGCTGAGCAGTTTCGCCTCCCAGAAGTGCGCAGCCCGCGGCCCGACATCCGCGGGATAGACCGCGAATTAATTGTTGGAACAGGCGGAGCTCGAGTCTCTCGCAGCCGATGTAGTCGAGGAAGAAAAGCGGACGCGCGCCGAGAACCGCAATGTCGTCGACGCAGTGGTTCACGAGGTCCACGCCGACCGTGTCGTGCTTATCCATGGCGAAGGCGATCTTCAATTTCGTGCCGACGCCATCAACGCTAGCGACCAACACGGGTTCGCGCATCCCCGGAAAACTCGCGCGAAATAATCCGCCGAACCCGCCAATTTTCCCGAGCACCTGCGGGCCATGTGTTTGCCTAACGAACGCGCCAATGTCGCGCTTCAGCTTGTTTGCCAGATCCACATCTACGCCAGCGCGCGCGTAAGCTTTCTTTTCTTTTTGGGGGGCGAAGCCGTCGCGAATCATCTGTTCCAAGACGAATTACGCGAAGTTGATGTTGCCGACGAGTCCGGATTCGCCTGCGGATTCCAACAATCGCAAGAGCTTAGCGCATTCTAAGATCCGCGACCGGCGGATCAGAATAATCAATCCGGAATGTGCCCGGGTATTGGCCAGCGGTATGAAATCGTCGCGATTACAGGTGATGAGGCCTAATGCGTTGGCTGTAGCATAATCGAGCACAGCTGAGTCCACGGATTTCTTGGGCAGCCCGTTGCGAAGAAGCATCACCTCGTGCCCTGCTTCTACGAGCACCCGCGCGACCACGTCAGGCACGTTGTTGTCGAGCAGAAAACGCACGCAATTATTGCGCAGGCTCAGTCAATTGCCGCGCGATCAACAAATCGACTTCGCCACGATGATCTTCGTAATAGGCGAGGCATTCGTAAACCTGCGCGCGAGTAATATCGGGAAAACAGTTCGAGATGGAATCGATTGTTTCGCCGTTTTGCAAAAGGCCGATCACGTCGTGAACACCGATGCGTGTTCCTTCGACCCGCGCGTTACCGCCGCGAATTCCCTCTGTCTTCACGATGTAGCGATAGTTCGTCGCCGTTTCCATTTGACAGGACTATATCACAGCTCGCTGCAAGATCGACATCCGAAGACGGGCGCGAATTGCACTGATCCTGACCAAAATCTGTGAATCGCTCGTGTGAATTCGCCTGCCTCGCCGTAACCGCGCGAAGGCGGGCGTAATTCGTGTCAGGCCCCTGCTGAGACACGATCCGTGAAATCCGTGTGACCTGTCACGCCGCAGCCTTGGCGCAGGCGGATCCGCGGTGGTTCTCGGACTTTCCGTGCAACAGATTAAACATTTCCTGAAACTTTTCGCGACGGTTCTGGAGAGGACAGACGGAAACGAAATTCTCCCGAACCAAAAACCATGAAAACAAACCTCCTCTGCAAAATCTCTTCCATCATCTGCGCGCTGATGTTCGCTTCATTCAGCTCCGCGCAGGCGGCGACAATTAACTCCACCTACACCGGACCGATCGGTGGCAACTGGAATGACCCGGCAAATTGGTCGCCGAACACGGTCCCAAATAACAACGGCACTGACACGTTTAATGTTTCCGTCGACTCCGAGTATCCCGGCGTAACACTCGACGTGGATGTGAACCTGAACAGTCTAACTCTGAGTACGACGACGGATTTCTCGGCGATACTGGCGACGGATCACAGCCTCACGTCTGCTGCTACGAGTCTGGCCGTGAATTTTGCTGACGAACAATTCGGTGGTGGCGTGGTGGTGTTTGAACTCTTCCGCTGTCGGAATGTTCGAGCCGGTGACGATGACACGCTCCGCTTCGGCAACGGCGCTCTTTCCTGTGAAAATGTAACGGAGGGCAGGAGCAAACGCATTGTCGCTATGCTCCATCCGGCATACCAGATAAATCGCTTGATGAAGAGCTCCTCTCGTTAAACGCCTGCTGTTTAACAAACGCAGGGAATAAACAACAACGTTTTCTAACACTGTCAGGGCGAGCTCAGACAGGCCGAATGGCGCGAACGCCTGCGAGCATTGACGCCGCGTAGGCTTTGTTTTATCCGCAGCGTTGAAACTTGCTCCCAGCCCGGTGGCTCGGTCCGGCTCTGCGCAGTTTGCCTTCTATCTCGGGGATCCCTAAGCCCGATTTCGCAGATTTTCGCAGATTAAATGTAGAATCTGAATCTGTGTAAATCTGCGTAATCTGCGGATATCGATCTTACTTCAGATCGCCGAACAACGTCGGATGCGTTTCCTGATCGGCCAGCGCCTTGGCCCGCTGTTCGCGTCGTTCCATGATGAACTTGTCCAATGCAGGATCGACGGGCAGGGGATAATCGCCGTTGAAACAAGCGAGGCAAAAGCTGTTCAATGGTCTTCCCGTCGCGCGCACCATACCTTCTACGTCGAGGTAACCCAGACTATCAACACCGAGATATTTGCAGATGTCATCCATCGACATCTGATTGGCGATCAACTTTTCAGGGTCTGGAAAATCGATGCCGTAATGACAGGCGAACCGATGTGGCGGACAGCTCACGCGCATGTGCACTTCTTTGGCGCCGGCCTCGCGCAGGTTCACCACGCGCGCCCGCGCTGTCGTGCCGCGCACGATCGAGTCGTCTACAACCACCACGCGTTTTCCAGCAACGATTTCCTTTATCAAATTCAGCTTTACGCGCACGTCGAAATCGCGGATCAGCTGACTAGGCTGCAAAAATGTGCGCCCGATGTAGTGATTGCGGACGAAAGCGTGAGCGTAAGGAATTTTCAGTTCCTGAGCAAAACCGAGAGCCGCGTAATTTCCTGAATCCGGTACGGGCACGACGATGTCGGCTTCAACAGGAAACTTTCGCGCGAGTTCGCGTCCCATCTCCATCCGCACTTTTCCGACATTCACGCCTCCGAGCATGCTGTCCGGACGCGCGAAGTACACGTATTCAAACATGCAAAACGCAGGCCGCTCGTCCGGGAATGGCCGTTCCGAACGCAATCCCTGTTCGTTGATGATCAATACTTCGCCAGGTTCAATTTCTCGAATGAACTCGGCATGGATAAGATCAAACGCGCATGTTTCAGAAGCCAATACATAAGCACCGTCGAGCCTGCCGAGTGCCAGTGGGCGCCAGCCAAACGGATCGCGCACAGCGATCAGCTCCCGTTCGCTCATGATGATCAGCGAGAATGCGCCCTGAATCCGGCGCAACGCTGCCAGGACATTTCCGCCATTGTCCGATGGCTGCGCGAGAAGATGCAAAATGATTTCGCTGTCAGCGGTGGTTTGGAAAATGGAGCCTCTCCGTTCGAGCTCATCGCGCAGAACATCGGCGTTAATTAAATTGCCGTTGTGCGCAATTGCCATCTGCCCGCGTACACAATCGACCACGAACGGTTGCGCGTTCTTGACCGTGCTGGTGCCGGTAGTGGAGTAACGCGTATGGCCAATCGCACGTGTTCCCTTCAATTTCGCCAGTTCATCCTGACCAAACACCTGTGAGACCAGGCCCATATCCTTGTGCATCAAAAAGGATGTTCCCGGCCCATTGCTCGTAACGATACCAGCACTCTCCTGCCCGCGATGTTGCAAGGCGAACAGACCGTAATACGTCAGCACCGCGGCTTTTGGGTGGCCGAACACGCCGAAAAGCCCGCACTCGTGTTGCGGCAGCACCGCAGAGTCAGGCGCCTGGTCTGGATCAGTTTTGCCCGAGGGGGTCATCACACGAAATAATCCACCAAAATGGTACGCATTCAATCGCGTTTTCGAGTACGCTTCACAAACTTGGGATCCGCTCAGTCGACGAATCGCTTCCAACCACACGACGGATCGAATTCCACCAATCATCGTAAAGATCGGCAATCGACCACGCGAACTGCTCGTCGTTCACTTGAATCTGCAATTGATCGCCGCCGACTTTGCCGAGTTGTTGAAATGGAACGTCGCGCTGCCGCAACATCAAAATCGTGTTGTCGAGATTTTCAGGCGCGACCGAAATCACAATCCGCGACTGCGATTCATTAAACAAAACTGTAGCCACGTCGCTATGTGACGTCTGTCCCCGACGGCCCATAGGGCCGTGGCTACAACAGATATCTGCGCCTAGCAGTTTTTGGGGATTAAAGCAGCACTCCGCCAGCGCAACCGCGAGTCCGCCTTCAGAGCAATCGTGCGCGTTCTTCACCAAACCTTCGCGGATTAAATCGCGAACGGCGCTTTGAATTTTAATTTCTTGAGGAAGATCAACGTGCGGCGGCGGACCAATCTTCAAGCCGTGACAAACTTTCAGATAGTGCGAGCCGCCTAGGCTTGGAGCCGCGACGCCCTCGTCGCGGTGTGCTGCGGCCCGAAGGCGGGCCGGCTCCACGCCAACGAGGATAATCGCGTCGCCTTCATTTTTGAACCATTGCGTGGTGATCTGATTTTCGTGATCGATCAATCCGACCATCGCGATCGTTGGCGTCGGATCGACAACACCGGCCGGGCTTTCGTTGTACAGCGAAACATTTCCGCCGGTGATGGGCGTCCCAAATTCGCGGCATGCTTCTGCTACTCCTTCAACTGCTTCACGTAGCTGCCAGAAGTTTTGCGGCTTGTAAGGATTGCCGAAATTCAGGCAATCGGTCAGGGCGAGCGGCCTTGCACCGGAACATGTAAGGTTGCGTGCAGCTTCAGCAACAGCGATTTTGCCGCCCTCACGCGGATCAAGTGCGCAATAGTTCGAATTGCAATCGGTGGTCGCTGCCAAGATTTTGTTGGCGTAGCGCACGAAGAACACAGCGGCGTCTGAGCCCGGCTTCACCAGTGTGCCCGTGCGGACCGTGTGATCATATTGCCGGTAAACCCAGTTTTTGGACGCGATCGTAGGATCGCGCAGTAATTGGCGCAGCGCCTGGTGACTGTCTATCTGAGGTAAATTTTTCAGGCCGCGATCGCCGATCGCGGCTACAGGAGCTTTTGCCTCGCGCGAGTAAAGCGGCGCTTCTTCAGCCAATGCTTTTGCTGGAATCTCCGCAGCAATTTCGCCATTATTTCGCACGCGCATCATGCGATCTCTAGTGACGCGGCCAATTTCTGCGCATGGCACGTCCCATTTCTCGAATACTTCACGGACAACATTTTCCGTTCCGAGCCTGGCAATGATCAACATTCGTTCTTGTGATTCGCTCAGCAGGATCTCATACGGTGTCATGCCAGGCTCACGCTTGGGCACTTTGGCCAGATCGATCTCGATGCCGCTGCCGGAACGGCTGGCAGTTTCGCACGTCGAGCAAGTCAGACCGGCTGCTCCCATGTCTTGAATTCCGGCAACAGCACCACGAGCGAGCAGCTCGAGACATGCTTCCAGCAATAACTTCTCCTTGAACGGATCGCCTACCTGCACGGCGGGACGATCTTCGCGCGATTGTTCGGTTAGTTCGCGCGACGCAAAAGCTGCGCCCGCGAGACCGTCACGACCCGTTTCGGCGCCGACGTAGAAAACAGGGTTGCCAGCGCCTTCTGCCGTCCCGCGCGCGAGTTGTTCGTGGCGTAACACGCCGAGGCAAAAAACGTTTACCAGAGGATTGCCCTCGAAGCTTTCATCGAAATAAATCTCGCCGCCGATGGTCGGGATGCCGACGCAGTTTCCGTAATGTGCGATACCGGAGACGACGCCTGTGAACAATCTCCGGTTCGCTGCGATTTTCGATTTTCGGGTTTCGGATTTCGAATTTGCATCCGTGATCGGCCCAAAGCGCAGCGAGTTCAGGCAAAACTCTGGGCGTGCGCCCATCGTAAAAATGTCGCGGATGATACCGCCCACACCAGTCGCGGCGCCCTGGAAAGGCTCGATGGCGCTTGGATGATTGTGGCTCTCGATCTTGAACGCGACTGCCCAGCCATCGCCAATATCCACCACGCCGGCATTTTCTTCGCCAGCTTTGACCAAAATGTTGGGACTGGTGGTGGGAAATTTTTTCAGCTCTTTTCGCGAATTTTTGTACGAGCAGTGTTCACTCCACATGACCGAGAAAATTCCGAACTCGGTGAAATTCGGCTCGCGACCGAGGATTTTTTTGATCCGCTCGAACTCTTCCGGAGTGAGCCCGTGCCGCTTGACAACTTCGGGCGTAACGACTGGATCGGCGGTCGGCGTTTTGCGGCTCATCGGCGTCTTACGTTACTGAATTCGCCAGGCACGCTCAATGACACAAATAGCAAATAATTCGAATACCGTGCTGGTGAATCAGTCAAAACATTCGACGGACGTTAAGCGTCCGCTCAACCCATGAGTCACGAACTTGTGGGGTAAGACTAACCATAAACAGAAGGGAAAAGAGTGAAGAGAACAATCATTAGTTTGGTCTGCGCATTGTTTGCGCCGTTAGCTTTTGCGCAAACGAGCACGACCACGACCGAGGAAACAACAACAAGCACAAAACCAGCGACGACGAGTGAAACGACTACAAGCACAACTTACGCCACTGGTGCGGTAACTACGTATGAGCCGGGCAAGACCATTGTGGTCAAAAGCGATCAGGGACCTGTTAGCTTCGCGCTAGGCACAGCCGCGCGAATTGTTGATACGGCGGGCAAAGTGGTGACCGCCCCGCTGCGAGCTGGTCAAAAGGTACGTGTTTATTACACGGGCCCAGCTGAAAGTCGTACGGTGGAGCGAGTGATCGTCGAGGATTAAGAGAGAATCAGTTCGTAAACTTAAAGCTGCAGGATCGCTTTTGGTCCTGCAGCTTTTTTATTGTAGGGCGTTTCTGTGAAACGCCATGGCGTCTGAGCCAGACGCCCTGCAGGATTTGCGTTTCGAACGGCAATCGCTGAAGTTTTGTCCCCAATGGCTTTCGATTTAAAGGAGATTATTGCGTCGCGGCTTGGTGAGAATTATCAACTGCACGAGCGGCACGTGAATCGGACATTGGTGGCGGCCCAGCGGGTGATCGGGTTCGACAGGGTCTATGCTCGGGCCGAGGGCGCGTATCTCTACGACATGGATAATCAGCCGTATCTGGATTTTCTGAGCGGCTACAGCGTTTTCAACATCGGGCGGAATCATCCGCTGGTGAAACAAGCGATCCGCGACGTGCTGGATCTCGATCTGCCGAACATGGTGCAGATGGATTGCTCGCTGTTGAGCGGGTTGCTGGCGGAAGCGATCACGAAACGCACACCACCGCATCTGGACGCCGTTTTCTTTTGCAATTCAGGGACCGAAGCGATGGAAGGCGCGCTCAAATTCGCACGCGCTGCGACTTCCAGGAAGCGCGCTGTGTCGCTGGCGAGCGCGTTTCACGGGCTTAGCCTCGGCGCGTTGTCGCTGATGGGTTGCGAGAGTTTCACCGAAGGGTTTGGGCCGCTAATGCAAGGCTTCGATGCCCGCGTGCCGCTGGATGATCTCGAGGCGCTGGATCGGGAATTGCGCTCGCGCGACGTGGCGGCCTTTGTGATCGAGACTGTTCAAGGCAAAGGCTGTCAGACATCGAAAACTGATTTCTTCCTGCGTGCACAGGAGCTTTGTCGAAAATATGGAACCCTGCTGATTTCAGATGAAGTGCAGACCGGACTTGGCCGCACGGGAAAAATGTTCGGATTCCAGCATTGGGATTTGGAGCCGGACATCATTACGCTCGCGAAAACTTTAAGTGGGGGCTACGTGCCCTGCGGCGCGATCGTGACGCGGCGTGACATTTACCAGAAAACTTTTTCGCGCATGGACCGTTGCGTTGTACACTCAACAACTTTTGGCCGCAATAATCTCGCGATGGCCTGCGGACTCGCCGCGCTGGAAGTGATCGATCAGGAAAATTTGGTCGACCGCGCGGGCAAGATGGGCGCGCTACTGATGGAAAAAGTGGACGCGCTCCGCGCGAAGCATTCGTTCATCAAAGAAGTCCGAGGCAAAGGTCTCATGATCGGGATCGAGTTCCACGAGCCCAGCGAGTTCAAACTCAAGATGGCTTGGAAACTTTTGCACAAGATCGACAAGGTGCTCTTCGCCCAAATGGTCGTGACACAAATGTTGAGCAAACATCGCATTCTTACCCAAGTAGCCGGGCACGCGATGGACGTGATGAAAATCCTGCCCCCGCTCATCATTGGCGAAAAAGAAGTCGACATGTTTGTGAACGCGCTCGATGACGTGTTGACCGAGTGCCGCAAATTCCCCGGGCCAATGTGGGAACTTGGAAATAATTTCGTGCGCGCCGCGCTCGGCTCGCGACGCCCCGCCGAAGCGCGGTCCGCAGTTTCGGCTTAATGTAGCGCGAGCGTCTTCGCTTGCGCGGGAAGAATCGCAAGGGGGACGCTTGCGCTACTTTATAATTGTCGATCCTGCATTCGGGCGTACGTTTTAACAAACAACAAGGAAAGATTATGACCACCACTGTTACCGAAGAGCGAGAAACTGAAACGAAGCTGAATCAGCTCGAGCAACTGAAGAAGTTCACCAAAGTTGTGGCAGACACGGCCGACTTTGAATCGATCAAGGATTTCAAGCCGCAGGATGCGACGACGAACCCAAGCCTGGTTTATGCCGCTACTCAAAAGCAGCAATACGGACATTTGCTGGATGAAGTTTTGAAGGATCGGAAGAATTCGGGATTGAGTGGCCAGGCGCAGATCGAAGACATCTGCGATCATCTACTCGTTCAATTCGGTTCCGACATTCTCGAGATTGTGCCTGGACGCGTCTCGACCGAAACCGACGCGCGATTGTCGTACGATGTGGAAGGTTCGATCAAAAAAGCGCGGCAACTGATCCAGCTTTACAAGGAGCGCAAAATTCCGCGCGAACGTGTGTTGATTAAGATCGCTTCGACTTGGGAAGGACTTCTTGCGGCCGAGCAGCTGCAAATGGAAGGGATCCGCTGCAATCTGACTCTGATGTTTTCGCTACCCCAGGCGGTGCGCGCGGGAGAGGCGAAAGTGCAGCTCATCTCGCCGTTTGTCGGGCGGATTTACGATTGGTACAAGAAGGAGACGAAACGCGATTACATTGGTCCGGAAGATCCAGGAGTGCAGTCAGTTACTGAGATTTATACGTATTATAAGAAGTTCAATATCCCGACAGAAGTCATGGGTGCGAGCTTCCGCAACATCGGCCAAATCCGCGAGCTGGCCGGTTGCGATTGCCTGACGATCAGTCCCGAACTGATGAAGGAACTTTCTGAATCTAACGAGCCGCTCGAACGCAAACTGGACCCCGGAAAAGTGAAATCTGCGAAGATCGACAAACTGGAGTTAGACGAAAAGAAATTCCGGTGGTTGCTAAACGAGAATGCGATGGCGTACGAAAAGACTGGTGAGGGCATTCGCAAATTCGCGGCTGACGTGGTGAAGCTGGAAAAATTCGTCGCATCGAAGATCTGAACCGCGGATTACACCGATAGGGCGGATAAAAAGTAAGGGATACTGCGACCGGCGTTTTGTCATTCTGAGCGAAGCGAGGAATCTCTGGTCATTTGTTTGGGCGCCATGAAGGCGATATCCAGAGATGTTTCACTTCGCTCAACATGACAGCAACAGGGCCGCATCCGATCGGGGTCATCCGAGTAATCCGAGGTGAAGTCATGTTTAACGTTGTTCTCGTCGAGCCGGAGATTCCGCCGAACACTGGCAACATCGGGCGACTTTGTCTTGCAACGCGGTCAAAACTGCATTTGGTCAAACCGCTCGGCTTTTCGTTAGATAACCGAAAGTTCCGCCGAGCAGGCCTCGATTACTGGGAGGAGGTAGCTTTGGAATTGTGGGATTCCTTTGATGCGTTGCAACGGGCGCAACCGTCGGGAACGCGCTACTTTTTTCTGACGACAAAAAGCAAGCGCCCTTATTACGAAGTGAGATTTCAGAAGGATGATTTCCTCGTGTTTGGCCGCGAGACGAAAGGACTCTCGGAGGATTTGCTGGGCACCAACGTTAATAACTGCGTCACTATTCCGATGCACGGGACGCGAAGTCTGAACCTGGCTACTGCGGTTGCAATCGTGTTGTTCGAGGCTGTACGCCAACATCGCCGAAGAGTCGCGGACTGAGGCCAAGAGCCAGCGTTTTGTGGGACCGAAGGCATCCGAAAGAGATCGCTCGAACGTTGAATAAATGCAGATCTCCAAAAGTCTAACAACGCTAAAAGGAAACATCTTATGAGAACATTTGTTGTTATAATTTGCAGTCTTGCGCTGGCAAGTATCGCGTACGGCGCGCAACCAGAAGAAAACAAACAACAGAAGAAAAAACAGCCGCAAACGGTGCAGCACGCGCCTCCGCCTCATCCAGCGGGTGCTGGAGCGGGCCCCAAGAAAACGTCAACGGGAGCCTATGAGGGCAAGAAAGGTCAAACTCAAATGGGAGCTTATGAGGGGCAGAAAAACAAGAAGGGCCAAACCTCAGCAGAAGCTTATCAGGCGCAGAAGGGCAAGAAAGGCCAAACCTCAGCAGAAGCTTACCAGGCGCAGAAGGGCAAGAAGGGCCAAGCCTCAGTCGAAAATTATCAAGGGCAGAAGGGCAAGAAGGGCCAAACCCCAGTAGAAGCTTATCAGGGGCAGAAGGGTAAGAAGGGGCAAACCTCAACGGCAGTTTATCAGGGACAACCAGGCAAACCAGGGAAAGGTGGAAAAGTAACGGGTGCGACCGTAGCAACAGGCAAGCCACTTAAAGCGCAGCACTACAATATTCCAAAACAGCCAAACACGGCAAAGGCGCCCCCGGTGAAGTTCCAGCAAGGCAGACACATTGAAGGAAGCCAAAACTGGCAGGGTCAACAATATGCTGTGTTCCGCAACTACCACTCAGAGTGGCACGATCAGAGTTGGTGGCATAGCCATTACGGCAATAACATCGTGTGGACGTTCGGCGCCCCGTATTACTTTAGCTCCGGTTACTGGTTCCCGGCGTGGGGCTACGCTCCCAACGCGTATTATGCCTGGGATGGCCCTATCTACGCGTATAATCGTCTGCCGCCAGATCAGGTAATTGCTAATGTGCAGTCTGCGCTTCAGCAGCAAGGGTACTATCACGGAGAGGTGGACGGTCTCATTGGACCGCTGACGCGCGGCGCGATCGCAGATTACCAGCGCGATCACGGCCTCTACACAACATCAACAATCGACGAGCCGACGTTGCAATCGCTCGGAATGTCATAACTGAATTTGTAGCAATAGAAAAGCCGCCGTGGAGTTCTTTCTGCGGTGGCTTTTTTTTGCTCAGTGTATTTATACTCGGTTGTTTTGGCTGATCTTGTGCGATGTCGATCCTGGTGAGAGATAGTTGTTCGTGCAGTCGCCCCAATTAATCGCTCGCGACATCTATCAGTCGTTTCGGATGGGTCCTCGCCGGATCGAAGTGCTGCGCGGCATTTCCATGCAAATCGAGCGTAATGAAGCAGTGTTTCTCTCTGGGGCTTCTGGCGCAGGCAAAACGACTCTTCTTTACACATTAGCCGGTCTGGAGCGGCCCGAGTCGGGAACCGTCGAATTTGAAGGCCGGCGACTGTATTGTGGCGGCTCCTCCGCAGAGGCGCGTTTGCGGAACAAAAAAATGGGTTTTGTTTTTCAGGGATATTTTCTGTTACCCGAACTTACCGCATTCGAAAACGTCCTGCTGCCGGGAATGATTGGCCGTCAGGTGACAGGACAAGAGGCTGAGCATAGCCTGACTGCGGTCGGCCTTGCTGATCGCATGCATCATTTGCCAGCAGAACTTTCCGGCGGGGAGCAACAGCGCGTTGCCATTGCGAGGGCGCTGACGAACGATCCAGACATCATTTTTGCCGATGAACCAACTGGAAATCTCGATTCGAAAACAGGCGACGCCATTATGGACTTGCTTTTAAATCTCGCACGCGATCGGAAGAAGACGCTTCTTGTCGTGACGCACGACAATCGGCTGGCAACACGCGGCGACCGGCAGTTGCACATCAAGGATGGAGTGTTGCAGTGAGTGAAAAGGTTTAAACTTTTTGGAGGTTGAAACGTTCTGTAGCCTCGTCTCTGTGAGACGCGCAGGTCGTGGTCGTTGCAAACACGTCAACGCTGCGCTTCGCACAGCGAAGCCGCTACAGGAAGTTGTAACATTTTTTGCGGTTGAGCGATTTCGGTTTTTGCTGCTTGAATTACGCAATTAAACGTCGAAGATTTTTTTGCGATTATGAAAACCACCGATGCAGCGGTATTAGACGAACCGAAAATTCATGAGCCTACTTCGGATGCAGTAGTTGAACCGGCAATTGAAGGTCGTCCACGGCCCACCGCAGTGGGCATCAAGGAAGCAAAGATTTACATCGACGGGAAATTTTACTCCGAAGCCGACGCGAAAATCTCCGTTTTCGACCATGGTCTCTTGTACGGCGACGGAATTTTCGAGGGGATTCGTTTCTATAATGGTCGTGTTTTCCGACTTGGAGAACATCTTGATCGTTTGTGGGATTCGGCTCGCTCGATCTGCTTGGAAATTCCAATGACTAAGGAGGCGATGACGGAAGCGCTCCTCGAGGCGATTCGGCAAAATCATCTCCGCGACGGTTACGTCCGACTGATAGTGACGCGCGGGATTGGTAATCTGGGTTTAAATCCTACGCAATGTAAATGGCCGAGCGTGATCATTATTGTGGCGGCAATCACCCTGTATCACGAGAACCTTTATAAAAAGGGACTAACGATCGTGACATGCGCAACGCGCCGGTGCAATCCGGGTGCGCTCAATCCGGCAGTCAAGTCTCTCAATTACTTGAACAACGTGATGGCACGCCTGGAGGCGAATTTGGCTGACGCGGACGAGGCGTTGATGTTGAACGATGTGGGCAATGTTGCCGAATGCACGGCGGATAACATTTTCGTCATTAAGCGCAGTCAAATTGTTACGCCGCCGGTTACCGCAGGCGCACTTCGCGGCATTACACGCTCAGTCGCGTTTGAAATCGCCGCGGAACTTGGCTTCAAAACGTTAAAAGCAGACATTACGCGCCACGATGTTTACGCTGCCGACGAATGTTTCCTCACCGGGACGGCGGCGGAGATCGTTCCCGTGGTCAAAGCCGACGGCCGCCTGATCGGTAACGGAAAACGCGGCCCCATCACTACGTGCATAATTGCGCGCTTCCGGGAAATGACGCGCGAAACGGGCACACCGATTTTCGCCTAGCGTTGAGCGATGCCGCTTCTGAGGCAGTGGATGCAGGGAAATATTCCGGGTTGAATGTTTCCAAAATATCAGGGTCTAATTAACAGAGATGTTGTGCGACGTTTGCAAATGCAATGATGCGACGGTGTTCCTGACACAGATTCTGGAAGGCAAAATGCACAAGGTGAATCTGTGCGAAGCCTGCTCGAAAGAGAAAGGTGTACAGGACCCCACGAGCTTCGCTCTTGCCGATCTGCTGCTTGGCATCGGAGCAGCCGAAGAGATCGAAAAGGGAGCGCCCACGCAAAAATGTCCGGTATGCGGCTTTAGCCAGGCTGATTTCAAAAAAACTGGACGCCTGGGGTGCAGCGAATGCTACGTCACGTTTGCAGAGGGTCTGAACTCGCTCCTGAAAGCGATGCACAAAGGCACCGAACATGTGGGGAAATTGCCCGAACGCGCGCAGCGCGCCATGGCACTGAATCACCGGATGCGGGCGCTGAACGAAAATCTGCAGAAAGCCGTAGCCGATGAGAACTATGAGACGGCCGCCTCGCTGCGCGATCAAATCAAACAACTTGAAAGCGAACTCTCCAATTCCCCATGAAATTTTCGAATATGCTGGCTACTGCCGGGGAATGGCTGCGCGGTGAAGGGCCGCATCACGAAGTTGTAATTAGCAGCCGTGTTCGCCTCGCGCGTAATCTACGCAACCGACCTTTCCCTGGCTGGGCGAAGAAAGCCGAACGCAATTCGATCCTGGAACTGATCAGGTCGCATGTGGAATCGCTTCCGGAAATGCAGGAATCTTTCTCCGAAAGTTTGCAGGATCTTTCGGCATTGGACAGGCAGGTGTTGGTGGAGCGTCATCTGATCAGTCGCGAGCATGCGGCCAAAGGCGGCGGGAGCGCGGTGGTAGTGAATCGGCGGCAAACCGTTAGCATCATGATCAACGAAGAAGATCATTTGCGAATGCAATCGATTCGCTCCGGGCTCCAGTTGAAGCAGGCATTCAAGCTGGTGGACAAGATCGACAGCGCACTGGAGAGCAAGCTCGACTTCGCTTTTGATCCGCGGCTAGGATATCTGACGGCATGCCCTACGAACGTTGGCACCGGCATGCGCGCGTCCGCAATGCTCCATTTGCCTGGCCTCGTTCTAAGCGAGTTGATTAACCAGGTGATTCAAGCCGTAAGTAAAATCGGTCTCGCGGTGCGTGGGCTTTACGGCGAAGGGACCGAAGCAATGGGTAACCTCTTTCAAATTTCAAATCAGACCACGCTCGGTGAGAAAGAGGATGAGATCATCAATCGTCTGAGCAAAGTGATTGAAACAATCATCGAAAAGGAACATGACGCGCGTCAAATTTTGCTCCAAAAAAAGCCAAACACGCTGTGCGATCAGATCGGTCGCGCGTATGGAGTTTTGACCTACGCGCATGCCATGCCGTCGAAAGAAGCGCTAAACTTGCTTTCGGTCATCAAGCTCGGCATGGATTTGGGCGCATTTCCGGAAGACCAGCGCCTGCAGATCGACGAATTGTTTATCGAAACGCAACCAGCGCATTTGCAAAAAAGCTCCCAACAAAAACTGAACGCCGAAGAACGCGACCATTTGCGGGCGCAAATCATCCGCGACCGTTTGAAAGTTTTTCCCAAACCTGATATTAGTAAGATGGCAAGGGAGTCGGGCAATGGTTCGACTAACGCGCCATCGAACAATGAATAATTTTACACCGCGGGCTCAACAGGTTTTGGCGCTTGCTCGCAAAGAGGCGGACCGGTTTAACCACAACTACGTCGGCACCGAGCATTTACTTCTGGGACTCATTAAGCTGGGCCAGGGAGTGGCGGTGAACGTCTTGCAAAAGATGGGTCTCGATCTTGAGACCGTGCGCATGGAGGTGGAGAAACAGGTCGGCTCCGGACCGGAGACGAAGATAGTCGGTAACGTTCCCTACACGCCCCGGGTCAAAAAGGTGTTGGCGCTTGCGGGCAAGGAAGCCAAGGCGCTCAATCATTCATACGTCGGCACTGAACATATTTTGCTTGGACTTTTGCGCGAAGGGGAGGGGGTCGCCGCCAGAGTGCTCAAGAGTCTCGAACTCGATATCGAACGCACGCGCAACGAGATTCTCAAGGAACTTGATCCAAACTTCACGCCGTCTGAATCGGAACAGGAAGGCGTCGAACCAACGAAGAAAGATGTTAAGACTCCAGCACTTCGCGCATTTGGCCGTGATTTGACGGAGTTGGCGAGGAAGGGAGAACTCGATCCCGTAATTGGCCGGCGCAATGAGATCGAGCGGGTAATTCAAGTGCTTTGCCGGAGGACGAAGAACAATCCAGTTCTGATCGGCGAGGCGGGCGTAGGGAAAACGGCCATCGCTGAAGGACTCGCGCAGGAAATCGCAAACGGCAACGTCCCCGAACTATTGCGCGACAGGCGTGTCATCACACTGGATCTGGCGCTAATGGTAGCTGGAACAAAATACCGCGGTCAGTTCGAAGAGCGTATCAAAGCTGTGATGGACGAAATCCGCCGCTCCAAGAACGTGATTCTTTTCATCGACGAGTTGCACACAATTGTCGGGGCAGGTTCGGCCGAAGGGGCTATGGACGCGTCGAACATTATCAAACCCGCGCTGAGTCGTGGCGAGTTGCAATGTGTCGGCGCGACTACGATGAACGAGTACCGCAAGTACATCGAGAAAGACGCAGCCTTGGAACGTCGTTTCCAGACGATAAAAGTGGATGCGCCGACGGTTGATGAAGCGATCCAAATCTTGAAAGGTCTTCGACCCAAGTACGAGGCGCACCACAAGGCAAAACTCACCGACGAGGCGCTGGAGACTGCCGTCAGATTTTCGGATCGTTATATTACGGGACGGTTTCTTCCCGACAAGGCTATCGATGTGATGGATGAGGCCGGCGCGCGTGCCCGGATCAATTCCATGACCCGTCCGCCGGATGTGAAGGACATCGAGAAAGAAATAGAAGAGATCCGTTTGGAAAAGGAAGGAGCGATTAAGGCGCAGGATTTCGAAAAAGCTGCAGCGCTTCGCGACAAGGAGAAGCAAACGAAGGAGAAACTCGATGCCATTCTCAACAAATGGCGTGAGGAGCGGGAAGAGAAAGAGGTCGTGGTAACCGCGGACGACATGATGCACATCATCTCGAAGGTCACCGGTGTTCCCCTGCAGCGGATGGAGCAGGAGGAAACGCAAAAGCTCCTTATGATGGAAGCCGAGATGAAGCAACGCGTCATTGGTCAGGACGAAGCGGTCACCGCCATCAGCAAGGCTTTGCGTCGCTCACGCGCTGACTTGAAAGATCCAAAGCGCCCGATCGGTTCGTTCGTCTTTCTCGGTCCGACTGGAGTCGGTAAAACATATCTCGCGCGCACTCTCGCCGAATTCATGTTCGGCGACGCCGACGCGTTGATTCAAATCGACATGTCGGAGTACATGGAAAAGTTCACCGCTTCGCGTTTGATCGGTTCGCCGCCGGGGTACGTCGGTTACGAGGAGGGTGGACAATTATCTGAAGCCGTGCGACGCCGGCCGTACTCGGTTGTGCTTTTTGACGAAATTGAAAAAGCGCACCCCGATGTGATGCATCTGCTTTTGCAGATACTTGAAGACGGCAAGATCACCGACTCGTTAGGACGCAAGATCGATTTCCGAAACACGATCATTATTATGACTTCCAACGTCGGCGCCGACTTACTGAAAAAACAGACGGTCATGGGTTTCGGCGCGCCGCTCGAAGGGCACGATTACGATTCGATGCGCGACAAAATTCTCGACGAGACCAAACGCGTCTTTAAACCGGAGTTTCTCAACCGGCTGGACGAGATCATTGTGTTTCATTCGCTTGGCAAACCCGAGCTGTTGCGGATCGTCGACCTGGAAGTGGACAAAGTGCTAACCCGCATCAAGGCCAAGAATGTCCACATTGAGTTGACGCAAAGCGCGAAGGAATTCCTGATCGAGAAAGGATACGATCCGCAGTATGGAGCGCGGCCAATGCGGCGTGCGGTGGAGCGTTTTCTCGAAGACCCGCTCGCGGAAGAATTGCTCCGCGGCACCGTCAAACCCGGCGACAAAGTCGAGGTTGTGGCGGTCGATGGGAAGCTCTCGTTCCAAGTTCCTGAATCGCATCCACAGAGTAGCGCAGCTGCGCCAGCGAGCTAAGGCGATACAGATCAGGCCCGCGGATGAGCGTCCGCGTAGGCTTTTTTCAGGCGTTCCACTGTCACGTGAGTGTAGATCTGCGTCGTGGAGAGGCTGGCGTGCCCCAGTAACGCCTGGACACTGCGCAGATCAGCACCGCGATCGAGCATGTGCGTCGCGAAGCTATGCCGCAATTTGTGTGGGCTAATTGAAATCGGAATTGATGTGTGGCGCACATAGCGTTTTAACACCAACCAGATCGAGCGGGCGGACATTCGTTTTCGCGCCTTGTTTATGAAGAGCGGCCCTGTATGCACGTTCGCAGCGGCGCGATAGCGCGAGATCGTTTCGAGCGCTGGCAAGCCCACGGGGCAAACACGCTCTTTGCGACCTTTGCCGAATACCCGCACAGACTCGGTGTAAGGATCGAGATCGGCTACATCGAGCGCAGCCAGCTCGCTCAGTCGCAAGCCGCTGCTGTAAAATAATTCCATAATCGCGACATCGCGCAGCGGCATCCAAACAGGCGCGGCGCGGTTCTTCGTCTCGCGAGTCGGAGCGCTAAGGAGCTCCTCAACCTGCTGGCGTGTAAGCACCAGCGGCAGCTTCTTTTCAATTTTTGGCACTTGCACTTCTCGAAGGGGATTATGTCGTAGCCGTTTTCGGGCTGCGAGAAACTGATAAAAGCTGCGCAGCGCAGAGAATTGAAGCCGCACGTATGAACGAGCCTGCCCGCGTTTCATAAGTGCAAAGAGATAATCGCGAAAATCGTCAGCATTACATTTCTTCCACGATCTCGTGGTTTCCGCACCAAAAGTAGTCAACGCTTGGCGATACGCCTTGAGCGTGCGCGGCGAAGCATTTCGCTCATTGGAGAGATAACGCAGGAATTCCTCGACCAAGGAGTCTTTTTTCCCGGAGACGGTCGCGGCGTCTGTCATGTCGAGCAAAGTCGAGACATCTCTAATTTTTTAAAAACCCGCGTCCCATAAGTGATACTGAGAGACTCCTTAACTTCGCTCGGAATGACAATCGCCAAGGTATCATTCAGGCTTTTCCACGACATAGCGGAGATCCGAAGCGCTGGCGGTACCCCGAAACTGACTTCTGAAAATTGGCGGCGGATTTGTGGAAATTAATTCATAACCCTTCAAAACAAATTCCGGATAGATTCCGTTACTCGCCGGCTCATATACTTTGTCGCCGCTAAAGGAACCGTAGAGCTTGTATTCGTAATTATTGTCGCTCCCGAAATCTACGCGTTCGCGGTCGGGCGCGAGCTTTTGTTTTTCATTTAACATCACTAACTCAGCTGTGCTCCACGGTTGACCCGGCCGCCGGACGTAACCCCAGAATTTGTAATCGAGCTTATAATACCGCCGCCCGATAAAATAATCTCCGGTCGGCTCGGCCGCGATGTGCTGCGCCATCTCGACTCTCGCTTGCTGAATCCCTTGCGGCATGGTTTCGCAACCGCCCAATAACACTGCGGTTAGCAGTGCATAGCCTACCAATAAAAACTGACTGGTGCGTCTCATTGCTTCGATGGACATCTTTTATCGCACCTTTCCGCGAGGCGCAATCGGAAGCTCTGCAAGACAACATTGGAGGATCGAATTCTGCAATGCGCCAAACAAAGGAAACAATGTATTTTGTTAGCCGGATTCCGTTATTCCTTTGCCATTCGACATTCGTTCTTCGCCGCGTATAAACCAACAGTAAAGCGGGAAGCAAAGTTCATGTTTACGCGGCTTCGTCATTTACCATTCACCGGTCAGTCATTCACTGATCACCTGAGTTTATAATGGTTCGATTCTTCAACGCTCTGGGCACGCCGCTGCTCTCGTTTTTTCAATACTTGGGCGAACTTGTCTTGCTGACCGCTGACACTTTTCGTTCCATTTTCACACACAAGCTCCGCTGGAAATTATTTCTCAATCAAGTTGTTGAGATTGGATTGCTTTCGCAGCTCGTCGTTATAATCACCGGCGGATTCACCGGCGCGGTGTTCTCCGCACAAACATTTTTCCAATTTAACAAGCTGGGAATGGGCTCCGCCGTGGGCGCAGTAGTTTCGGTGTCACTTTGCCGAGAACTGGCTCCTGTTCTGACGGCACTAATGGTCGCGGGCCGCGTTGGAGCAGCGATGTCGGCTGAGATCGGCACAATGAAAGTGACAGAGCAAATCGATGCACTTCGGGCGCTCGCAGTTTATCCCGTTGATTACCTGGTTGTGCCGCGCGCGCTTGCCATGATGGTATCGATGCCGCTGCTGGTGGCGGAGTGCATCGCCGTCGGCATCGCCGCCGGCTATCTCGTAGCGATTTTCATGCTCGACATTAATGGCACTTACTACATGGCAAACATGGTGCGGTGGACGCGCAGTCGTGACATTATCATGGGTCTTTCAAAAGCATTCTGCTTCGGGATACTCATCGTGTTCATCAGTTGCCACAAAGGCTTGACCACACGCGAAGGCGCGGTAGGCGTCGGCCGCGCGACAACTGAAGCTGTAGTGAACGCGTCGCTGGCGGTTCTGATTTGCAATTTTTTCCTTACCATGATGTTCAACATCATCTACCCGGCGGGCTATCAATGAGTGCAGTGATGGAGTTTTCGGAGTAATTGAAACTGGAGAGTGGTGAGTTGAGAGTTCGTGTGTTGCCATGATCGAAGCACCGCCGTCTCCAAAGCTGTCTACCAAACCTCATCCGGTTCCAGGTAATTCGTCGCCCATGATCAAGGTGCGTTCATTGACAAAAAAAATCGGACGACAGGAAATTTTGCGCGGTGTTGATCTTGAGGTGCGGACTGGTGAAACTCTTGCCATCATCGGGCGGAGCGGCGGCGGCAAGAGCGTTTTGCTTAAACATCTCGTAGGATTGATGGAACCAGACGGGGGAGAAATTTGGATCCAGGGCCAAAACATTATCGGCATGAACGAGCGCCAGCTTGGGGCGATCCGCCAAAAGGTTGGAATTCTTTTCCAAGGCGGAGCGCTTTTTGATTCGATGACGGTGGAAGACAACATTGCATTTCCTTTGCGCGAAGCCGGCGAACGCGATGCGAAGATTTTGCACTCAAAAGTCGCGGAGATGCTTGAGGTGATGGAAATGGAGGGAGAGGAGGCCAAGATGCCGGAGAGTTTGAGCGGCGGAATGAAGAAACGGGTGGGTCTCGCGCGCGCCATCATTCGCCGACCTTCGTGCGTATTATACGATGAGCCGACGGCAGGGCTTGATCCTGTTGTGGCGGACAGCATCAATCGATTGATCCGCCGGTTGCAGCAACGCTTTGGAATGACCAGTGTCGTGGTCACCCACGATATGAAAAGCGCGTTCGATGTAGCTGATCGGATTGCGTACCTGCACGAAGGCCGCGTCTATTTTCACGGAACTGCGACCGACCTTCAACAATCGAATGATCTCCTCATTCAGGATTTCCTGCTCGGGCGATCGGACGGCAGGGGCGATTGACAGAATCGTCCTCGGGCGGCTGCGGTAAACCGCCGCTACCTTGCGAAAATCAGCAGTAAGACGACAATTAGCATCTCAAAATGAACCGGCACGAGCGAGGTTTGGAATTTAAAGTTGGTATTTTTGTTTTTGTGGGTTTGGCGATGCTAGGCGCGCTGCTCGTGCAATTCGGCAGGCTGGGAGAGGGTTTCAAGACGTATTATAACATCACCGTTCGCTTCAATGATGCGGGCGGACTGTTGAAAGGCACCGATGTCTTGCTCGCCGGCGCGAGAATTGGAAAAGTCGCGGGCGGTCCGAAGCTAGTTCGTGAGGGCGGTGGCGTGGCTGTCCCGCTGAAAATTTATGATTACATTAAGATCCCTGAAGGAACCAAATTCACAGTCGGAAGTTCCGGTTTGCTTGGCGATCGGTTTGTAAACGTAATAATGCCCTCCGGGCAGCCGAAGGCTTATCTGCCACCGAATGCAGATGTCAGTGGCGCGCGGGAGACCGGCATCGACGATCTCACGCGTGAAGGAGGCGCGCTCGTGAACGATCTCCGCGGGACTGTGCAAAAGATCGACACGACTGTGAATCGCCTGAATCAAGACACACTCTCCTCAGCGAATATGGAAAACCTGAAGTCGAGCATGGAACATTTGAACCAGGCTACCGGCGCACTGGCAGAATCCTCAAAGAAATTGGATGGAGTGATTGAGCAGGCGGATTCGACGATGGCTTCGGCAAAGAAAGCTGCCGACAACTTGCAGAACGCGATCGCTGACACGCGCAAAGTGCTGCAGAGCGCCACGCAAGGCAAAGGTTTGGTTGCGACTCTCCTTAACGACCAACAGTTAGCGAATGATCTACACGCGCTGATCACCAATTTGCGAGCCCACGGCCTCTTGTTTTACCGCGATAGCGCTGCAACTACTCAAACGAAGCCCCCAGAGCAAACCAAACCAGCTCGTCAAAGCCGCAGCCGCTAAGCTTGTCCGAAATGGATTGCGCGATGCAGTCTGCTTCTGGTTTAATCGGACGATATGATACGGCGATCGTTCCTGAAACATCTTGCAGCGCTTCCGCTTGTCGCCGGCTGCGGCCCCTGCAACCGGTGGCGCAAGCGCGGCTAAACTAAAAATTTTCATCAAGAGCGCCTGGAGATCGGACGACCCAACAAAAGCAGCATTTCCGTTTCTCCACGGTCACGCGCTTGCTGAGGCAGGGCACGAAGTCCAAATCTTTCTTCTCGGCGAAGCGGTATCTCTGATGCGAAAATCTGTAGCTAATTCAGTCGTTCCTGTCGGATGGCCGCCGCTGTCGGAAGTTCTGAGCAAAATTGTCGCGAAGAAAATACCAATCTACGCGTGCAGCGCATGCTCTCGCGCAAGAGGCGTAACCGAGACCGACTTGACTGAATACGCCGCAAAATTCGGTAAGCCCAAAATTTCCGTTTCATTGGTGGAGTGGGCGGACAAGATAATCACGGAATAGCCGTCAATCCTCACAGCGTCCCGAGCAGACCCGAGCGCACATCTTCTTCGCTCATGCCGTCGATGCGAATCACTTTGTCGCGCGATGTCTGACCGTGCTCCAGCACGATTGCGCGCTGCGGGATTTTCAATTCTTCCGCCAGAAAAGTACGCAGCGCCGCATTCGCTTTTCCTTCCCGAGCCGGGGCGCGCAGTTTGATCTTGATCGCGCCGCCATGTTCACCCGCGACATTGTCGATCTTCGCGTTTGGAACAATGTGAAAACGCAAGGTCGCCATCGACGAATTGTAGTGCAATTCGCTTCTCGCGCAGTAGCCTTGTGCACACGGATGATCGAGGCACTTTTGCTCGACAAACATCCAAACGTGCCGAGAACTAGCATGCATGAAACCTCGACATCTCTACCTGGTGTTCTGTCTGCTTGGGCTCGTTCTGCCCTATTCGCAATTCATTCCCTGGATCATCGAGCATCACGCGTTGAACATGTCGATGTTCATGCACGATCTTTTTGCGAATCGCATCGCCGCTTTCTTCGCTTTGGACGTGATCGTTTCGGCAATCGTGCTCCTCTCGTTCATTCAGAGTGAAGGACGGCGGATGCGGATGCGATTCCCTTGGTTGCCGATGTTGGGTACAGTGTTCGTCGGAGTTTCGCTCGGTCTGCCGCTTTTTCTTTATTTGCGGCAACTCGAGTTCGATCGGAAGGCCATTTAAATTTGAAACAATGACAGCAGATGATTTTCGGAAGCTCGCGTTAAGTTTTCCCGAAACAGTGGAGTCCGCGCACATGCATCACCCCGATTTTCGCGTCTGCGGAAAGATATTCGCTACCCTTGGATATCCCGACGAGAATTCCGCCGTCGTGAAATTAACTCCAAGCGAACAAGGAGACTTGGTCCGCGGCGATCCGAACGCTTTCCAATCAGTGAAAGGCGCTTGGGGTCGTCGCGGCAGTACCAGCATCCAACTGCCGGCGGCAAGGGTCGAGATCGTTCGCGAAGCCCTCAGCGCTGCCTGGCGTAACACCGCGCCGAAACGACTGGCGCGGACTCGTTAGCGCAAACCGACCGCGGCGCGAACACGGCTCATCACGTCGTCGGCAATTTCGTTGGCACGTTTGGCGCCACGGACGAGGACATTGTCGATGTACAATTTGTCGGCCAGGATTTCCTTGCGGCGTTTGCGCATCGGAGAAAAATATTCCCAGAGCTTTTCGAAAAGTTCTTTTTTGAAATCGCCGTATCCGGTGCCACCTTTTTTGAATCGCTCACGCATGCTTTCGATCTCATTTTTGGAAGCGAAGAGCGAGTAAAGCTGAAAAATGGTCGACTTTGTCGCGTCCTTTGGCGCTTCCACCGGCGTTGAATCGGTCACGATGCTCATGACGCGTTTCCTTGTTTCCTTTTCCTCGCCAAAAATATCGATGTTGTTGCCGTAGCTCTTGCTCATCTTCTGTCCGTCGAGACCAGGAACAACCTGCGTTTCAGGATTGATTCGCGGTTCCGGCAATTTGAAGATCTGCCCGAACTGCTCATTCATTTTTCCCGCCAGATCGCGCGTCATCTCGATGTGTTGTTTTTGGTCCTTGCCCACCGGCACGACGTCGCTGTCGTAAATCAAAATGTCCGCCGCCATCAGCACTGGATAGCTGAAAAGTCCTACGGTTGGCGCGAGTCCGCGCGCTAGTTTGTCTTTATAGGAATGCGCGCGCTCGAGCAGTCCCATGGGCGCGACGGTCGACAAAATCCATGTCAACTCCGTAACCTGCGGCACATCGCTGTGTTTGAAGAGCGCAGCGCGTTCGGGATCGAGACCGGCCGCGAGAAAATCCACTGCAACACGCCGGACGTTTTCGCGGAGAACATCCGGATCGCGCACACTCGTCAGCGCGTGATAATCAGCGATGAAATAAAACGCTTCGCCTTCGTTTTGGAGTGCGATCGCCTGCTTCATCATGCCAAAATAATTGCCGACGTGCAGAACGCCGCTGGGCTGGATGCCGGAGAGAATGCGCATGCGCTTGTTATCTGCCATTCTGAGCGGAGTCGAAGAATCTCAGTTGTTTATTCTGAATCTCTTCCACGGGTTTGGAGGAACAGTAAGAGATTTCTCGACTTCGCTCGAAATGACAAATTCGTGTGCAAAACGCCGCTGGGCTGAATGCCGGAGAGAATGCGCATGGGTTTAACTAAATGACGAATGCCGAATGTCGAATGACGAAAGAAACCCGAATGCTTAAATGACGCAATGGTATCGCATCTCCTTCAGCGGTTCGGGCTTTGCCGGTCGTTGAAACGACCGGCGGCGAGGGCTTGGCCGGTCGTGGTAGATCCGACGCCCTCGTAGTAGAAAGGGGCTGCGCGCAAAAAGGTTTTAACCAAGGTAGAGGTCAAGGGAACCGAGATCGAACGACAGCACAATTCGGAGAATCCCTGCCACTCGTCGGGATTAACGCTTTCAAATTCCTTGTCGATCAGCTTCTCAAATGCGGCGGGTTTCCTTCCGCAATTTGGAGAGCGCGCCAAAGTGTTTCATCCATGGCTTGCTTTTCGCCGAGCGCGAAACACACGCGGACCGCAACGGCTGTTTTGATTTTTCGTGCATTTTTGTCTGCTGTGACAGTAGTCCAGCGTTTTAACGCTGGGTAAATCTCCGAACAACCACGAGTCCCGGCAGGGACGAAAGAAAAAAGATCCTTGTAACAAGAAGTTCTCTTCCGTCCCGGGCAGGACTGGGCCCTTGGGCAACTCATTTTCCCAGCGCTAAAGCACTGGGCTATTTGTCAGAGCTCGTTTCCTGCTGGCAAACATGCGCGATATTCATTAGAAGAATTGCGCAATGGCGACTAAAAATTCCCGGCCCGTTTCCGTAGTTACCGGCGGCGCGGGTTTTCTCGGCTCGCATTTGGTGGAGCGCCTTTTGGCGGAAGGTCACCGCGTCATTGCCATTGACAATTTGATCACCGGTAACACCGCGAACATTGGGCATCTGGCTGGCAACGAGAATTTCCGTTTCATCAAACATAACGTCTCCAATTTCATTTTTCTGCCGGAAGAAAAAATTGATTACGTTTTTCACTTCGCGTCACCAGCCAGCCCGATCGATTACCTGGAGCTCCCGATCCCCACGCTGAAAGTCGGCGCGCTCGGCACGCATAACACGCTCGGCCTCGCCAAGGACAAAAAGGCCTCATTCATTCTTGCGTCCACATCGGAGGTGTACGGTGATCCGCTCGAGCATCCACAAAAAGAAGATTACTGGGGGAACGTCAACCCGATCGGGCCGCGCGGTGTGTATGATGAGGCGAAACGGTTCGCCGAAGCGATCACGATGGCATATCACCGGTACCACAGAGTGGACACGAGAATCGTCCGCATCTTTAACACGTATGGTCCACGAATGCGCCTGCGCGACGGGCGCGTGGTTCCAGCGTTTATCGGACAAGCCCTTGGCGGTCTGCCACTCACTGTTTTCGGCGACGGCTCGCAGACGCGCTCATTCTGTTATGTGTCCGATTTAATTGATGGAATTGTCAAACTCGCGATGAGCAGTTTTCACGAGCCGGTCAATCTGGGGAATCCGCGCGAAATGACGATCAAACAGTTCGCCGAGGAAATCATTCGCATCACCGGAACAAAGTCGGCGATCGAATACAAACCGTTACCAGTGGATGACCCCAAGGTGCGCCAACCGAATATCTCGCGTGCAAAAGAAGTTCTCGGCTGGGAGCCGCGCGTGGCGTTCGAGGAGGGAATCAAAAAGACGATCGACTATTTCAAAGAGTCGTTGAAGCATTGAACCCGTTAAAGTGTGAAGCCTTTGAAGAGACGACTTTGGGCATTTGGAGTGCGGCAACATGTTACCGCTTTGAAAGCGCGGACATGTCCGCGCAGTCCGAAGCCTCCTCAAAATTTTACTGGCGTTTGCGCCGATTTGATTGTGAATTGCTGCATGATCAGGCGTGCGGTTGCCGTCGCCACGGTTTTACTCGCTGTTTGCTTTCCGGTCGCAGCGCAGCAAGCGAAGCGGCCGATGGCAACACGACACCGACCGCTTACACCCGAACGATTGCACGCTGCCGCCGCGTTCGATCCCCGCCTCGCATTTAGCCTCTCTCAACCGAACGCTTTCAGCTCCAAGGATAGTTTCCTTCTGCTTCACAGAGGTCCGGTGCACGCGTGGTCAGATGGTGGTTGGCTGGCGAGCGAAAACGCATTAGCCGCTACCGGCATGGTGGCGCTCGATCTCTTTTCCGGCGCGTATTTGCCACCGCCGGATACTTTCGGGCCCGCGCCAACAAACAGAGGAAGGGCTGCTTCCGACTCGCGACCCGAGAATTTTGGAACCGACCCAAAGGATTCCCCTGAAATGATGATGTCGCCGCCGGATCGCTTCTATTACGGCGGAGAGATAGGTTTTCTTTACGGCCACTCGATCGGCAAAGGCAGCGGCGATATGATGGAGAGCTATATTTTGGGCCAGGTCGGTAATGATCATTTGCAGATCAACGCTGGCGCGGCGTATGAGGACTGGAATGGACACGCACCGCGCTTCCACTTTTCAAGGTAATTCCGGTTAAGGGCGCAATGCGAAGCTGAAACGCGTTGTGCTCAACGCATTGATAACTGAGAGCGCCCCTTCCGCCTGCATCTCGATCTGCACGATGCCCTTTAAGGGAGCGCTATGTGCTTTCCGATTGAAACAGACGTAACGCAGTTGGTCTGAGCTAAGTCGGTGTCTCTCCGATCTTTTCGATTGAAATTGCCGATCGATTCTTCCTACTATGGCCCGAATCAGGACGGGAGCTTCCTAACTGAGGCCGCTGGCCGAAGTCGCTTCAACGGATTGAATATCAATGTCGGCTCGAAAATTCGTCGCGGATAAATTGCTATGGGAAACGCTGGGACGCTGGAAACGTTCAAGCCCTGAATTGGATCGCATTCAATTCCTGAAGACGGTGCCCTTCTTTGACCAACTCTCGAATCGGCAGCTCAAGCGCGTCTCTGCTATCATGTTTGAACGCACTTATGAAACCGATGAATTAATTTTTGAAGAGGGACAACCGGGAGCTGCGCTCTTTTTGATTTTGGATGGCAAAATTGCGATAGAAATTTACCGCGAGAGTAGCACGACGCGTCTGGCTGTTTTGGAAAGAGGCGCCTTTTTCGGTGAGATGGCGTTGCTCGATGAAACGCCGCGTTCCGCCACCGCGCGGGCCTTGGAACGGGCTCGGACGCTGGCGCTTTATCGGAATGACCTTAACGGATTGGTTTATCGGCATCCAAGAACTGCCTGCCGAATTTACCGTTCCCTTGCAACGATGATCGGCGATCGGCTTCGTTCGACCAACGAATTGGTGCAGATGAAAATTTCTGTCGAGACGGTCCCCTTGGAATGAGCAACGGTCAGAACTTCGAAGAGAAAGAGCGAGAGCGGAAGGTTCGGCGCAAAGTCTTTTATCTCACATTTGCCACGCTGGCCTTGATTGCCGCAGGATTCCTGATCTGGAAGCTACGCGGTCTCATTCTGCCGATTATAGTGGGCGCTTTATTGGCCTTCTTGTTCCGTCCGGTAAAAGATCGCTTTAATGTTAGATGGCTACCTCATGAGCTTCAGGTTCTGTCTTCATTTGTGGCCATTGGTCTTGTTCTGTTCTTCGCCTTTAACACTCTGCGCAAACACATTCCAGACGAAGAGCAGAAGCTCGAATTCAAAGTCCGCCTGACATACAAACTGAACGAAAAATACCGCCAGTTCGTGGCGAAGTCTGCCGAGGGAAAATCAAACCCGGTCACTTCATTAGTTGATAACGAACTTGGCCCGCTCATGGATAAGATTAATCAGGCGCTCAAACTGACGCCGGAGGAACGCGATTTGTTCCTGAAATATTGCGCCGGATACAACGGGAAACCTCCCATTGAGAACAAGTTTTACGATTACTTTCGGGCGAACCAAGCTACCACGAAATACGCCATTCCCGAAAAGACTTCCCCCGGTGCAATGTCGCCGACACCTCCGATTGCCGCCGCTCAAGTTCAGCCTACCGCTGCAGAGGAGGGGACGAGCTTGGAAAGTAAAGTGTCCACATGGATGTTAGCGCCGTTGATTTTTGTCTTTCTCGGTTTCGATAATGGGCAAATACGGCGGTTCTTCATTGGTCTCGTCCCCAATCGCTACTTTGAGTTGTCGCTGACGGTTCTTGACAGACTCGATGACGCGATCGGCAGGTATTTACGTGGAACGTTGATGGAGTGTTTTCTAGTGGGCCTGTCCCTGACCCTGGGATTGATCCTTCTGGGGATTCCCGCGGGGGTCGCCGTGGCCATCGGCGTAGCGGCGGGACTTCTCAATGCCATTCCGTATTTGGGCACGGTGATCGCTTTGGTGATTGGCGTTGGTTATGGGTTGATCGCGGAAAACATAAAGTCGTTAATTCCCGGTCTGAACCCGAATGATCTGGCGCTGTATGTGCTGATTCTGGTCGTGCTCGTGCGTGTATTAGACGATTTTGTGTTCCAGCCTTTTGTTCTTGGCAGCGCGGTGAACGTTCATCCACTGGTAGTTGTTATCGCGGTTATCGGCGGCGCGCTCATCATGGGTTTGTGGGGGATGTTATTCGCTATTCCCACCGTGGTAGTAATCAAGACTGCGGTGGCCACCTTCTTCAAGGAACTAAAGGCTTATCGCATCATTTGATGGAGCTTTCCGATCGCGACGACTCAGATGATGCAGTCCGACCCAGACCAAATCGTTAATGAGATTTGTTCGCCTACTTTGCTGACACCGTGTACGAGCTAATGAAACGGCAGGACGCGGAAATCCCAAATCTCAAGGTCAACGTCGCAACTACTTCAAAATCTGAATCCTCCAAAACAGACCGCGTGATGCTGAGTTGCTTTGAGTTTTGGGCGGTGAAATTTGGTTTGGGATTTGGAAATTCCGATTTAGAGCTTTAGGCCATGGCCGCACCGTCGCGTCTCATTACTCTGAACATCGGTTCTCAAACAATCGGTCTGGCGGAATTTCGCGTAATCCAAGGGCGCCTGGTGTTGCTGAACTATCGTTTCCGCGAAACGCCGCTTGATCCTGCAACTGGGCAACGTCTTGAGGCCCACGTTGCGCTGCACGAAACCGCCCTGGTGTTGCGCGAAATAATGCACGAAATGCACATTCATCAGGGCGACGTGAACTACGCGGTCTCCGCGCAATCGGTTTTTGCGCGCTTTGTCAAACTGCCGGCACTCGATGCGGAAAAGATCGATAAGATCATCGCATTTGAGGCGCAACAAAATGTGCCGTTTCCCATGGACCAGGTGGTCTGGGATTACCAGCTGGTCGGAGGAGGTATGGGCGAACAAATTCAGGTCGTCATTGTCGCGATCAAGCGCGATCTGCTCGACGAGATCAACAATGCCGTGGAAGAAACCGGACTGCGGACCAGGATTCTCGGTGTGGCGTCCATGGGACTCTACAATGCATTTTGTTACAACTACACCGATCTACAGGGCTGCTCGTTGCTGGTGGACATTGGCGCGCGCACGACCAACGTCCTCTTCATCGAGCCCGGAAGAATTTTCTCGCGCAGCCTTCCGCTTGGCAGCAGCGCGATCACGGCGGCGATTGCGAAGGAATTTGGCGAATCCTTTGCCGCGGCGGAAACTCGAAAGAACAGGGACGCCTTTGTCGCTTTAGGCGGCGCCGCCGAACCTGCCGACCCGAACATTGTCCGCCTCTCAAAGATAGCGCGCAGTACCATGACGCGGCTGCACGCGGAATTGATGCGTTCCGTCACTCACTACCGCGCCCAACAACAGGGAGATCGGCCTGCTCGCATCTTTCTTTGTGGCGGCGGCGCGGGCATGCGGAACATGCGCGAATTCTTTCACGAGAAGTTTGAATTGCCGGTCGAGTTTTTTAATCCGCTCCAAAATGTGAGCGTGTCGGAATCGACGCCTGACGTGACGCGTTCCGCGTATCTGCTGGGGGAATTGGTTGGCCTGGCGCTGCGCAGCGTCGCCGTTTGTCCGATGAAGCTAAATTTGCTTCCGGACAGCGTCGTCCGCAGGCAGGACTTGGAAAAGCGCCGGCCATTCTTCATCGCTGCAGCAGCATGCATTCTCCTGGCGCTCCTCGGCTGGTCGGCGTACTACACGCGCGCGGCGCAAGTAGCGCAGCAAACTGCTCAGGCAATGCGCCAGAAGAACGACAGCATGCGCGGCCCCGAAGCGCAGCTTGATAAATTAAAAAAGCAAATCACCGCATTGGACAACATCGCCACGCCTCTCATCACCGCAGTGAACGATCGCAATTTCTGGCCGCAAATTCTTGAAGATTTAAACGCGCGTCTGCCGGAAGCAGACATCTGGATCACAGAACTTGCCGCAACTTCCGGTGGAAAACTTCTTGGGGTGCCTGAAAAACGAGCCGGGGAAACTGCGCCGGCACCAACGCCGATTGTTGCTGGATCGCCAGCGAAGGGCGGGGCTGCTGCCGGCAAGGTGATCGATGGCATTATGGTGCGCGGCCTTTATCTCTATAATCCCAAACAGCAGGAAATCGTCGTCGACTACCTCCGCAATCTGGCGAAATCGCCGTTTTTTACTATCGATCCAAGAACTCCGGAGCGCGTGATCAAATCCAACTCCGTGCCGAACGACACAGAGTGGGCGTTCCCGTATGAACTTCAACTCACGCTGAAAAAGCCAGTGAAAATGCCATGAACGTCGATTTTAACCACGAATGAACACTAAGAAGACAGCGAAAGCAGTTTGCCCGCGAATTAACGCGAACGATTTTTTTTCCTGGAATTTTTTTTCGTCCATTCGCGTGATTCGCGGGTCTCCCTCTTCGTTATTCTTTCGTCATACGTCATTTGGATTTCGTCATTTTGGCAAATCCCTATCTATCCGCCTGCCACGCCGTAGCCTTGGCGGAGGCGGGTGGTGAAATGCCATGAAGTGGTTTCAGCAAAATCGGGCATTCGGCGTCTTGGTGATTGGCTTTGCAATTTGCGCACTGATTGTCGGGGCGCTGCTTTACTGGAGATGGTCTGTCTGGACGGACGCGAGACAAACATTCGATCAGGTGGAAGCAGAGCGGAGCCGGCTGGAGGGTCTCGATCCGTTTCCGGATGACGCCAATTATCGGAAACTTCAGGGTTACTTGCAGAGCTACACGGAGGCGCTGAATAAATTTAAGGAACAATTGAAAAGCGAGGTCGCTCCCGCACCACCGCTTGCGCCCAATGAATTTCAGTCGCGCTTGCGCCAGGCCGTCGTCGCGACGTTCGACAGAGCGCGCATGAACAACGTGAAATTGCCGGACAAATTTCAGCTCGGCTTCGATGAATTCGCCCGGGCAATGCCTGACACAGCGGTGACGCCGCTGCTTGGACAAGAGCTTTCCCAAATCCAGATGCTCATAAACATTTTGCTCGATGCCAAGGTGGACAGCGTGACGTCGTTTCGGCGCGCGCCACTGCTTGAAGAACGTCGAGCTTCACCAACTCCCACGCCGTCTCCGGCTCGCGGGCGAGGAGTGGCGCCGGCGAAACCAGGCGCAACGCCTGCGCCAACTTTGATAAAGCGCAATATCGTCGATATCAGCTTTAGAGCGGCACCCGGTGCAGCGCGAAAAGTTTTAAACGAAATCGTTGCCTCGACTGGACAGTTCTTCGTCATTCGCACGCTGTACGTGCACAACGAAAAAGACAAAGGTCCGCCGCGCGAGAGAGGCGCAAGCCCAACGCCGACGCCGAGTGCGCAGGCCGGTCCGGCCCAACCCGGGGCAGCCGGAGCTCTAAATTTCATAGTCGGCAACGAGCACATCGAAGTCTCCGCCACGATCGAAATGCTGCGCTTTACCTTTTAACCACGAACTCCGAAGTTTTCGCGAGCAGGTGGACACGAATGAACACCAATAAAACAGAGAAAGCAGGTTTGCCCGCGAATAACGCGAATGATTTCTTTTCCCGGAATTTTTTCGGGTTGATTCGCGGGTTTCCCTCTTCTTCATTCCCTCGTCATTCGTCCTTCGTCATTTTTATTCGTGTCCATTCGTGTTCATTCGTGGTTAATCATTAATTGTGGCGAAGGTCTTGGAGTGGATTAAGGCGCATTACGATCGCACGGCGCTCATTGTTGCGGCGCTATTCCTTTTCATTTGCGCCATCTGGATTTGGTGGAGCGCGATCCAGTTTGGCAATCGGCTTGTCACCCGGCAGCCGTCTCGGCCAAAAGCTGCCTCACAACCTCCGGTCGCGGTCGAACTCGATCGCGCGGCGGAGCAGCTCCAGAACGGGGCACAATGGAAAGCCAGCACGCGCTCAGGGCTGTTCGTTCCGGAAAAACATTTCATCGGCGCGGACGGCCTGCCGGCCACGCTGCAAAACACGCAGGTGCACGCTCCAGTTCCCAATGACTGGTTCGAAAAATACGGTTTGCCAATCGAAGACGACGACGCTCTCGATCAGGACCCCGATAAGGACGGCTTCACCAATCTCGATGAATGGCAGGGCGGCACCGACCCGACGAAAAAAGATTCGCACCCGGAGTACACCACAAAATTACATTTGGTGTCCGCCACCGAGGAACCGTTTCGATACATTTTTTCGTCGCGGATAAAAAACAAATTCGGTATCAACACCATCGACCAGAGCGAGCCGACGCAATTCCTGAAGGTCGGCGACGTCATCCGCGGTACCGATTTCAAGATCATGAAGTTTACCGAGAAACGGGCGCGCAATCAGTACGGCATCAATGAAGATGCATCGGAGCTGCTCCTTGAACATCCGCAGAGCCACGCGCAGGTCACGCTGGTAAAAGGAAAGGTGGCTACCTCGCCGCAATCCGTGGCTACCTTCGTTTATACGTGGGGCGGACGCCTGGAATTTGAGGTGAGAAAAGACCAGGAATTTTCTCTAAAGCCCATAGAAGAGATCAAGTACAAGCTCGTGGAAGTGCAGCCGGCCAAGGCCGTGATCGTGAATACGCAAAAACCAAATGCGCCGATCGAGATAGGTTTCGCCGCGCCGTAAGAGAAGATTTAACCACGAATAGACACGAATAAGGAGGGCAGAACCACGGATCGCACGCCCGCCTGCAACGCTGTAGCACTGCGGGCAGGGATATCACGGATAGCAGAGGCGGAAATGATCAGTAATCTGTGATCATCATCGGTAGAGGAAGCCGTCGTTTTGCGATCCAATCTGTGAAAATCTGTGGCTCTCTTGATCCGTGTCATCCGCGTAATCCGTGGTTGCCTCCTCTGCTCCCAATTCGTGTCCATTCGCCTGCCTCGCAGTAGCCTTGCGCGAAGGCGGGTGGTTACGCCCGAAAAAATCGTAAGAATTTTGCTTGCAGCCGGGGGAGCAAATCAAATACAAGCTCGTGAATGTGCAGCCGGCCAACGCCGTAATCGTGAATACGCGGAAGCCAAATGCGCCGATCGAGATCGGTTTTGCCGCTCCATAAACACCTATGAAAACAATACCTCAGAACTTTGGAAACATCGAACAAAAGGAAACGAAGTTAACGAAGGCTGGATTCCTGCGTGGCTTGCCTCGAATCTTTGTTCCCTTCGTTATCTTCTGTAATTGTCTCTTCTTTCTTTGCGCGACGAGCTTTGCGCAAACGCCAGATAACGTCGCCGAGCGCGAAGTTCAGCGGCGTCAGGCTGCCATGCCACAGGGCGAAGCGGCCCTGGAGCGGGGTAAAACCGCGATGAAAGCGAAGAACTACACGCTCGCGAACGAAGAATTCAAAACTGCCGTCGGGTATTTGCCCGATTCAGTCGTCTCTGGGAAAGCTCACGACGAAGCTGTGGACGGCTTTTGCAAAAGCGCCGTCGTGTTGGCGCAAGCGCGCATTGCGCAGGGCGATTACGCGGGAGCCGAAGCGATCCTGAACCAGGTTTTAAGCAACCGTTACAACCCCAACTGCCGCGAAGCCCAGGAACTCTACAAGCACCTGCGCACGCCCGGTTACTTCAACAAGACGATTACCCCGAACTTCATTAATAAGGTTGAAGAAGTGAAGCAATTGCTCACCGACGCCGACGGCTTTTACCAATCTGGCCAGTACGATCTGGCAATGAAACGATACGATCAGGTGCTCGCTCTCGATCCGTACAACACCGCGGCGCGGAAGGGCCAGGAAAAGATCGACAACACCAAATACCAGTACGGCGAGGAAGCGTACGACGAGACGCGAGCCCGGCATTTATGGAAGGTGGAAGGAGCCTGGCAGCAACCCGTCAGGAAATATGGTGTTGCGGGCGGGCCAATCGCAATCGGAGCGCCAAGAGACTTGGGCGGGTCGGCGCTGGTTAGCAAAAAGTTAAGCAGCATCATCATTCCACATATCGAATTTCGCGATGCGACTATTCGAGAAGCAGTCGATGTGCTCCGAGAACAAGCAGCCGAGAACGATACAGGGCCGGAAGCCCAGAGGGGCGTGAACATTGTGCTGCGCCTTGTGCCAATCGGACAAATTGCTCCCCCTTCGGTGCCGGTTGCGCCGGCAGAGGGTGCTGGCTCTCCCGCCGCGGCGGGCGGTGCTGCTCCTCCGGCCGGTGGAGCCCCTGCAGCTCCCGCTGCGCCCGGGGCGCCCGCGCGCGGACGTCCCGGGGCTCCGCCGGTTGTCGCGCCCGTGACGGGGCCGGCAGGCGCCCGCATTACTGTGACTCTGGACAATATCCCGCTGGGTGAAGCGCTGCGTTACGTCGCTGCGCAGGCCGGATTAAAGGTGAAAGTGGAACCGTATGCCGTTTCTCTCATCCCGCTGAGCGAGCAAAGCAACGATTTGATCACGAAACGCTATCACGTGCCGCCGGAATTCTTCGGCGGCCCGCTCGATGTCGGCTACTACATCGGCAGTAATGTGACCGGTGGTGGTGGCCAGACCGCTGGCGCAACGACCGGAGTCAGAGAGGCGCCACCGGTGGCGACTGATGTTATTGAGAAGGAAGCAGTGAGTTTTCAGACCGCTTCTGGAACGGGTACCGGCGCCGGTGCTTCGAGCCAGGCAAACTTGTTGCAGGGCACTGCCAGTACTCGCCAGACTTTGTTGAACGATCGTCAACTTGTCGGCAGGGCAGACGCGATAACGATGTTAAAAAGCATGGGTGTCTCATTTCCGCCCGGAGCAAGCGCAACCTTCTGGCCGCATAGCGGTACCCTGATTGTTCGCAATACGCAGGATAATCTGGACATGGTCGACGCGTTGGTCGATCAAGCGAATTCTTCAGCGCCGAAGCAGGTCTCGATCGAATCGAAGTTTGTTGAGATTAACCAAAATAATCTCAAGGAGCTCGGTTTCGATTGGTTGCTCGGTCCGTTTAGCTTAAACGGGAAAGTTTTTGGTTCCGGCGGAACTGGGGGAAATGGCGTGCCGGTGAATGCGGCGAATTTTCCGTTCAATAATAATGGAATACCCGTTGGCGGCCCCGGAACCGGAATTCCTAACGACGGTACCGCTGGAGGCCCAGTTACGTCAGGAAACCGCAGCGGCAATTTTGCGATCAGCGCCAGCGCGCTGGATGCGCTTTTGGTGCCCGGTCTTGGGCAAGTCGCTGGTGCCGCTCCGGGAATCTTTGGCTTAGCCGGCGTTTTCACTAATCCGCAATTTCAGGTTGTGATTCGTGCGCTAAACCAGAAAAAGGGAATCGACCTTCTTTCCGCGCCTAGTGTGACAACCAAGAGCGGTCAGCGCGCCATCATCGAAGTTGTCAGAGAACTTCGTTATCCGAGGACATACACTCAGCCACAAGTTCCATCGATTAGCAGCGGTTCCACGACCCTAAATGCAGTCATTCCTGTCGTTGTCACGCCCACGACACCTCAAGATTGGGAGACGCGAAATACTGGTGTGACCTTGGAAGTCGAACCAGTAGTCGGGGGAGACGCGACAACAATCGACCTCAACTTAATTCCGCAGGTTGTCGAGTTTGAAGGTTTCATTAATTACGGCAGCCCGATCAACGCAATTGGCGTCAATACTGTTATGGGAATATCTGTCTCACAACCTGTCGAACTGACGCCAAACGTAATCAACCAACCGGTGTTCAGCACGCGCAAAGTGACCACGAGCGTCAGCGTTTATGATGGCCAAACAGTGGTGCTCGGCGGGTTGATGCGGGAAGACGTGCAGAAAACCGAGGATAAGGTCCCCATCATTGGGGACATTCCGCTCGTTGGCAGAGCCTTTCGTACGAACACCGAACAGCACGTCAAAAAGAACCTGGTCATGTTCGTCACCGCGCGCATCATCACGCCCGCAGGTGTGCCGTTGAACGAGGAAGAAGAGGAAGGTTTGCTTCCGCCAGCGCTGCCGGAAGTGCCAGCATATAAGAAATAAAACCACCACGGATTAAACGGATAGCACAGATTGGGGAGCGGTCGCCGTGGCGACCTAGTGGAGCCTTAGGCTGAGCCGCAGCCGAACGGCGCCCTCGCCGAAACAACTTTTTAACCACGAATTGACACGAATGAGGCTTCGCCTCGCGTGATTTGTTACAGCGGTGAATCCTTACACCGTCAGCTGTAGCCGGCATCGGTGATGCCGGATTCAAGGCTACCAGACGTCGATCCCTAATGGCAGTTGCGGCGAGAGTCTGTACGGAACATTATGTTGCATGGTGCGACCAGTAACAGTTGAGCCGCTCAGTGGATATCGATTACGCGTGCGCTACGCGGACGGCGTCGAAGGAATCATCGATCTTTCAGACCAAGTGGGTCGTGGCGTTTTTGCACCACTTCGTGACGAGGCTTTATTCCGCAACGTGCAAATTGGTGATCGCGGTCAGATTGCCTGGTCAGACGATCTCGATATTTGCCCCGACTCAGCCTATCTGGAAATAACGGGCAAAATCCCGGCACGCGCTAAAAATGCCTGAAGTTTGCCGGTTTTACGGCATCATCATTCGGTTCTACTACCGCGAGCACCCGCCCACGCGTTTTCACTCGATCTACGGCGAGAACGAAGCGCTGATTGAGATTGAAACCGGTGATGTATATCAAGGCTGGCTACCACGAACTGCTTATGATTTGGTCAATACTTGGCGGCTGATACATCTGCAGGAACTTCGTGCCGACTGGGAACTGGCTCGCCGGTGCCAGCCGTTGTTACCAATCCCTCCGTTGGAATAGGATTGCGTCATTTTGTAGACATCCGTGTCATGCGTGCAATCGAGCTGATGGGATCAGCGAGATAGAAGGTAAATCCGCGAGGGTAGCGCCGAGCGAGTTGGGGAAATAGCGAGTTTCAACTCTGTGGTTCTCTCCTCTGTTCCCAACATTCGTGTCTATTAGCGTTCATTCGCCTGGCACGCCGTAGTCCGGCAGGCGCCGGGCGAAGGCGGGTGGTTAAAAAATCTTTGAGAACTTCGTCCGACAATTACCGTAGAAAGAGGTGAAAGGGTATTTCCATGGACTCAACAATAAGCCACCGTTTCGGGCCATCCGTGGTCCTCTGCTTCCCTCATATCCGTGTCATTCGTGTAATCCGTGGTGGTCTGCCTCCAAAAAAAGTAAAAAATAATTATTGACTTTATCTGTGAAGACTGCGATAAGCCCCCATTCTAAGGACCAAAACCCTCAGAACAAACCCCGAACAAAAAACCAAAAGCAAAACCCCAGAATAAAACCCCTCTGAGAAACCCGCCTTCGGTCGCCGTGGCGACCTACGGCGTGGCAAGAACCCTCAGAACAACCGCAGAAACAAAAAACCAATATGAAACTAATAAAAAACAAACTCTCCTCAGCATTTACCCTCATTGAGTTGCTGGTCGTGATTGCGATTATCGCGATCCTGGCCGCACTGGCAGTGCCCGCATTGACCTCGGCGCTGACCAAAGCTCAAATGACCGGCACCATGAACAACTGCCGCCAGCTTTATCTGGCTCAATTCTCAATGTCCAATGACGGCGCAGCAACAGGTTCCTCCGGCTTAGCGTGGCCTGGCGATCTTGCGACCGCTGGCATCCTCGGTGTTGGAACGACGCTTGTTGACTACGCGAACATATTGGTTGCAAACGGTTATCTAAGAGGCGGCGATGCTATTAAGCTGTTTAACGCTCCCGGAGCATCCTTCACCGCCACGGTCAATTCTGGGCCACCGGAGAGCATCACTGGCACTGGCGGAACAGCGTCTATTAAGGTTTACGACGTGCGGGAGTCGGATGTGGCGAACGCGATCTTTTGCGTGACCAACAATTACGTCTATGACACTGACCTAACGGCACCGAGCGTTCCTTACGGTATAAAAGGCTTCGTTACGGTCAAAAAGGGTGGAGACGCAGCAATCTTTAGGGCAGGCCAGGCGGTTAACAACAACCCCCCGTGGGCCGACCCCTATCAGTTCCAGAACGGGGTGGGACTAAAAGGCGGTGCTAATCCGGATGCCGTGGGAACGGTGAGTATCGGCGAGCCGGCGCAAACGTGGGTGTTTCCGTGACCTCCGAAGCTCGCTTCGTTTAGTTTAGTTTAATTCAAAGCGCCCCGCTGGAAATCCCGGCGGGGCGCTTTTGTTTTCGGGGACAACCACGAATAGACGAGGGGAAGCAGGCGACCACGGATGACACGGATGCCACGGATTGGGGAGCGGTCGCCGCGGCGACCTGGTTTGAAAGCCTGGCCGTTGCTGCGGTCGCCGTCGCTATCGCGGACTTGAAATTATCCTTTCGCTCTGGCATCCTGCAAACATGAGTCTGGCTGAGATTAAAGAAGCTGTTGAAACGCTCTCGCATTGCGAATTGGCAGAGCTGGCCGCATTCATTCGCGAGCGTGAGAACGCTGCGTGGGATCGCCAGATTGATGAGGATTTTGCCGAAGATGGGCGGCTACGTCGAGTTCTGGAAGAAGTGCGCGAAAACATTCGCGCTGGCAGGCTTGAGGAGCTGCCGTGACCGGCAAGGCGGACCGGCGCTTCTGGAAGTGCTTTGAAAAGCTGCCCGCGTCCGTTCAGAAATTAGCCCGGGAAAAGTACGCCCTCTGCAAACGCGACCCATATCATCGGTCGTTGCAATTCGAAGAACGTCGCAACGGGATTTGCGTGGTTCGCATCGGACAACATTATCGAGCGCTTGGCCTGCGCGAAGGCGATATCATCGCCTGGTTCTGGATCGGCACCCACGAGGATTACAACCGTTTCGGGTTCTGATTCCAAAGTTGAGCGAAAGATTTCTCTCAGTGTTTCTTTGTGCGCGAAGGGGGGATGCAGCGTCTTCAAAGCAAGCCAGGCCGAGCTTTGCCTCAAATCGGGACAGAGAAATGGGCTGGATTTGTTGCAGATGAAATAGACCCGGTTTTAGAAATGGTTTCGCACACACAAATTCCCAGCGATTGTGACGAACAGCTGTCGTGTGCGGAATCACCAGGATTAGAGCGAGCTCATTCTCGGCCGGGTAGTCGCTCATCACCAGGCATGGCCGGACTTTCGCGGTCAAACCGAGATCGACCCGCCAGATTTCACCGCGTGCTGGTCTTGGCATCTTCTTCTTCCATCTTGTCCAGCATACGAAAACGTTCGTCAGCGCGACGATCGCAATCACGTAGCAAATCCGCATCTTCTTCTAATTCAAAGATTGCGACGGCAAGCTTACGGCGTTCGGTCCGCGACAGCTTTGGAAGTTCAGCGATTATCTCAGATGCGCTCATCTCGTGAAGCTAATTTATCAAGGGCTGATTTCAAACGCGTGTCCTAAGAACCGAAGCCGGGCTCGTTTAGTTTCTTTTGGCGGGGGGCGATGGAAAGCCTGGCCGTTGCTCAGTTTACCCGCCGTGGTGGGCACCCGTTGCAGCGGCGGCTCGCCGAAACGAACTTTTGTCTTCGCGGCTCTGAAGGAATAGCCCGACTTTTCCCAGCATTACAAAAGCTGCCGAAGCTCGTCCGGTGAGAGGCCACACTGTTTGGCAATATTTCCCAATTTTGTAGGGCGTTTCTGTGAAACGCCAGGCGTCTTGGAATTTTGATTGGCCTTCGGTACAGACATCCTACAATTTCGTCTGTATGGCTCGGCCGCCACGTGTCCCTGTGATGTTACCGTGGGAATGTCGGGTGGTTTATTTCTTCACCATCTGCGTCATTCCGCGATGCAACGTGCTGGCGAACGACCATGCTTGGCTTGTTCTTCGCCAAACACTAAACCGCTTGGACAAATGAAACACGTATTGCGTCCTGGCGATGCCGGACCAGCTCCATTTGCTCACTGCGCCTCGCGAGCGAGAACTGAGCGTCGCAGCCTTTCTGAAATGGCTGAAGCGTTGGTTCAATTCAGCCCATGATTTTCCCGCGGGTTGCCAATGGCAACCGGGAGAGTTTGATCGGCTCCTGCGAACCTCCGAATCCATTCGCGAAAAGTGGAATTATATCCGCGAGAACCTCGTGCGTGCCGGCTTGGTTGGACATTGGAAACAGTGGCCGTATCGCCACGGATTCTTCGACGACGAAATCTGAAATTGTCACCAAATGATTGGCGTCTGACACAGACGCCCTACAATCCTAGACGTTAACTTCTTCGTGTCACCCGGGTGCCGAAACGCTTTTTCGATTCTGAAGCGAAGGTGCCTGAGTTGCGAAACAATTTGAGGGTTTTGTGCGTAAACCCTATCTGATAGTCTCGCAAACGGCATGGCTAAACGGACCGCGCAAAAGAGAGAAGACCGGCGTGTCTCCGCACGCCGGCAAGAAGATTCCATTTTCAGCTCCCGCGAACGCAAGCTCGCCACGGCGAGTCCGTCCGGTGGCGGACGAGACGCATGCGCTACTACAACATTCGAGCGATCCGACCTGCTCATCCTGCTCGGTTTGGCGGTAGTGACGTTTGGGATTTATGCCCAAGTGATCGGGCATCGCTTCATCGTTCTCGATGATATTTCGTATGTCGAAGAGAACCCGGCGGTGAATCGCGGTGTTACGCTCGGGGGACTCGCCTGGGCGTTTACCACTTTTCGCGAGGGAAATTGGCATCCACTCACATGGATCGCACATATGATCGATAGCCAAATCTTCGGCACGTTTGCGGGCGGTCATCTACTCGTTAACGCGCTGATTCATACGGCAAACACGTTGCTTCTGTTCTGGCTTCTGTTACGAACAACACACGCTCGCTGGTCGAGCGCGCTGGTCGCGGCCCTTTTTGCGCTGCACCCGTTGCACGTGGAATCGGTAGCGTGGGCATCTGAACGCAAGGACACGCTGTCCACATTTTTCGGGTTGCTATCGCTGATCGCTTACACGCGTTACGCGGAGGCGCCTTCGATCAGGCGCTACGCGTGGACGGCCGTCACGCTCGCTCTGGGACTATTGGCTAAACCGATGCTGGTGACGTGGCCTTTCCTCATGTTGCTGCTCGATTACTGGCCTCTGGGACGGTTTGCTGCTGTCATTCCGAGCGAAGTCGAGGCTGCAACGCAGCCGCCGCAGGCGGCGAGGCCAGGCTTTCAATCCCGCCGAACAACCTCAAAGCTAACACCACGGGGTCCCTCGACTTCGCTCGGGATGACCATAAAGAAGCTTATCATCGAGAAAATACCGTTGTTTGTTCTCGTGGCAGCGTCTGCGGTTGTCACGTCAATCGCGCAATCTCGTGCGGGCGCTGTGCGCACATTCACGGAGGTCCCTGTTGCGCTGCGGCTGTGGAACGCGCTTGTCTCGTATGCCAAATACTTGCTGCGCGCGTTCTGGCCAAATGATCTGGCGGTGTTTTACCCATGGCCGAAGGGGGGCATACCGGCCTGGCAGGTTATCGGCGCAGCGGTGTTGTTGATTGGAATTACGGCGTTCTGTGTTTTCGAACGGAAAATCCGGCCCTACCTCATCGTAGGCTGGCTTTGGTTCATGGGAACGCTGGTTCCCGTGATCGGACTCGTTCAGGTTGGCGGGCAAACCATGGCGGACCGTTACTTTTATATTCCGTCAATTGGTTTGTTCATTGCCATCGTGTTCGGATTAGCGGACATCGCGGAAAGGCGACGCATTGCGCCGTGGGTCGGTGCCGCAATGGCGAACGTGGTTGTGGTGGTCCTTGCTACTCTTACCAACGCGCAGATTCATCGGTGGACTAACAGCTTCACTTTGTTTAAGCACACGCTCACGGTCGCACCGCGTAATTTCGCCATAGAAGGCGATCTGGGGTACGCTCTGCAAAGGAGCGGTCAGCTTGATGAAGCCGCAGCGCATTTCGAGAAAGCCATCCAGATCCAACCCAATGACCAGATGTCGCAGTTGTACATGGGTATTGCCCGCTTTCATCAGGGCCGGGTACCGGAAGCGATCGAACATGCCCAGGTGGCAATCCATTTGCAGCCGGACTCGGCAAAAGCCCACAACCTGCTGGGCATGGCCTTAGCGAAACAGAACCGCAACGAAGCTGCGCTAGATGAAGTGCGCCGCGCGGCAGAGTTGGACCCGAAAGACGCGGAGATTCGGAACAATCTTGGACTGACGCTAGCGCGGCTGGGCAGAGCGCCGGAGGCTGTTGGGGAATTTCACGAAGCGCTGCGGTTGGATCCAAAAAACGCGTCGGCTCATAGTAATCTGGGGTTGCTCCTCCTTGCATCCGGTAAACCCGAGGAAAGCATCCTGGAATTTGAGGCAGCGCTGCAGATCAACCCGGACTTGGAAGCTGCGGCCGACGGTTTGCAGCAGGCCCAGGCTCAGTTAAGCCCGCAAAAGTAACGGAGCGAATTTCAATCGACGAAATGGGGTTTCCGAGATAGGAGGTAAAATCGCGACGGTGGCGAGGACTGAGGCGGGGGCCGAGCGAGTTTCAATCTGAAACCGATGTAACTAAGTAACTATTTAACGAATCACGGCAGCGAAGCCATTATGGCTTCCATCCTGTCGCAACGAAAACCGGCAGGTTCTCAAACGGATTGACGCAATTAGTGGAAGGATCGACCACCACAGCGGAGTGCTGGGAATGAGCTGAAAGGAGTTGACTTACCTTGACACCCGCGTTGAACCAGGACTGCTCGGCGGACGGGTTCCCTACAAACCAGACACGATTCCCCGATTGGAGGGTGGAAACAATCCGTTGGACTACCGGGCCGATGGGGTCCTTTGTTTCCATCTTTGCCTGAAACAGGTCCCAACGCTGTAGGGTGTAATCTTCCAATGGCGGAAGTGTTGTCCACGAAGCCGTGCCTTTGTAATAGCGTTCAAACGTCACGCCACAATAGAATGGATGGACGATCACATAATCGTTTGGAGCCACCTCGCTGGAAAGGTTGGCGGCGACGAGATTCACGTTAGTCATCCGGCATTTCACCGCGGACAGCTCGAAGAGAAAGGTTGTAGAAATCGCTAATGCCGCCAGGATTATCGCTGCAGGTCGTGCCCAACGCGACACTGTGAAAAGTACGGCGTCGAGGCACACTGCCGAAAAAGTCATTAGCGGCACATAATGCCACGGGTGCGTGGGGTACTCCGAGAGCTTTAGAAAGAGAGCGTAACCTGCCGTCCCAAGAAGGAGGCTGGTGCCCGCAAATAGAATAAGGCCCCGGGCATGCTCTGGAAGACGATCGCGGCGCCAAAAGAGCACAGAAATTGCCGCCGCGAGTGCGCCTATCCACAATGCTACCCAAACCGACGTGAAAATCCTCAGTGGGTAACCGGTTGCTGCAGAGAGCTGCATCCATCCGTAAGAAAAATCAAAACCAACCTTGTACATGGCGTACCAACGCGCGCCCGCGATCAACGGAACGTAAGGCAGCAGCGAGGCTGCTGCAGCGACTCCCACGGCGAGAACTGGAAGCGTGTCGCGCCACCGTCGTTCCACGGCGCATAACACAAATCCGCCGCAGCACGCGGCGAATAGCAAGAAGGCATTTTGGTAAAGCGACTGAACACTTAATACTGCTAGGACGGCCGCGCCGCAAAAAGTTGCGAGGCTGGGACGGCGAGCCAGACGCCAGATAACTGCCAGCGTGAGCACCGCTAACGCTGAACCCAGACCGTAACCGCGAAGCGAATCTCCAGCGCGAATGATCGTCACATTCAAACCGGCGAGTGTTACAGCCAGCAGCGGCGCGCCGTTACGCATCGTCCAACTCGCAAACCAAAACGGCAGCAGCGAAAACAACCCGACGTACAGACCCAAGACGCGCAAACTAGCGTCCGTATTTCCGAAGCCGACCGCCGACCATGCGCGCACAACGAGGTGCATCAGAACCGGGCAGGAATCATGTGGCAGGTTTTGCCACATCTCCGAAAACGACGGCAGCAGCGACAAATGCACAAGATCGACTTCGTCCCGCCACAGCCCTCCGGCATTTAGCAAAAAAAGCACGTGCAAATACACTGCGAACAATGTTGTCAGAGCGGCAGCGATCCAATTGGAATAACGGAGAACTGGCGTTGCCTGGCCGAAGTATCGAAGACGCGCCATGAATAGTCCGTCGTCAAGAATCGTGAGGCGTCAATGAGAGTCAAGTGCTCCGGCCGATCAATTCCAAAACGTTCCGGTGGTTTGGTGAGAGCTTGCTTTAAATTCCCGGGAATCGAACTTGAAGCTGTACGGGCTCCCGGCGAACCTGATCTTCGATCGATCTTTGCATTTCGTCGCGGCGCTGCGAGTGCTGAGCTGGGACTCACTGGCGCAACTTTGTAACTTTTTAACGCTTCAACCCGTTTAACTCTGCGAAGCAAAGTCCTGGCTCGTTTAGTTTAATTAATTCAACCCAGCTACTTGGCAGCAAGTAGCTGGGTGTTTTTGTTTACTGTAGTGGCAGGCGTGCCTGCCACGCCGAAGGTCGCCGCGGCGACCGAAGGCGGGTCGCCTGCGTGCCGACGTTGATGTTGCAGCCGGCACGGCGACCGCTACAGAAAAACAAAATGCTACTGCTTTTTCCTGAGCAAAACGAAGCGGCCGCGATGGTCAATCAGTGTGTAGTCTTCCGGATCAATTTCGGACCTCACGCCTATTCTATTTGAGCTGATCCTGAGCGACGGGTTTTGGTCTGAGCTATCGCCGAGCATCCACACGGGCGCAGGCCGGTCGTGCAGGCGGTTCAGCCAGAAAAGATTTCGGTCTTGCGCATAGCGGAACAACCGGGTTGAGGCAACGACTGGTTCGTCGGGCTTGCCTTCACGACGATACCGCGCGAAAAGCTCGTCTGCTTGTCGCCGCTCCGCCGGCGAATAGGGACTGCCGGAGCGAAGCAGATACGCGTTGCGCGCTAACGGCACCAGGGCCAGTTGATCAAATGCCGACAGCGCAATGACTGCAACCGCGACCGCAAGCACCGCCATCTGGCCCCGTCTTTTGTCCAATGTTATTCCACGCGCAATGGAAGCAAACCCTACCAGCGTGACGCACCAAAGGAGCGCCGCTGTAGAATAAATCCTAGGGGCCCATAAGAGAAGATCGTTTTGGTTCTGCAGCCATGCCACCAGGGTCGTGGGAACACCGGCAATCAAGTAGTACGGCCGCAACAAGATTGTCGCAAAACTACCTACGACCATAACCCAAAGCCATTGACGGACAACCTCGCTTCCAAGCCAGTCAGCGATGTTTGATAGGACGAATGCGAAGAGAGCTCCCTGACTGGATAGAGTTCCCGGCTTTACTATGTAGATGCGGTCAACCGAATGAGGGGCGTACATTGTCGGCGGCTGCGAAAAGGAAATCGCGAGCAGAAGGGGAACTGCGGCAAGTGACAACAGAAGCACGATCGCCGCAGGCCGGTTAAAACGGCAGCGCACGGGTGTACCTGCTGACGCAATCCATGTTTCAACCCCCGCTACGATCGCGACCATCGCCGCCGCAATTGGCGCATCTTCTTTGACGCTGATGATAACGAGCGCAGTCACGATTGACGGAATCAGCCGCCGTTGAAGCAGGAAATAGAACAGGAGTAAACATAACGCGGGGGCGAGATCCTCGACGTGGAATCCATGGTGCCACTCCTGGTAGAAAAAAACCGAAATTGGAGAGGCGAGAAGTACCGCGGCTAGGACCACAGCGAACAGCCCGGCGACGCCGAGCACACGCAGCATGCGCGTTGCCCAGAAGTAAGTTACTCCCACTGACGCGGCAAGGACAAACAACAACCCGGGAGCGCCGAACGGCTTTGCAACAAGGCCGAGTGGCAAAAGCAGCAAATAGGTATGAACGGCAAGGACGTTGCCAGACCAGTTGTCCCGGAGGAGACCTTTTCCCTCGAGCCAACTGCGCGCCGCCTGAAGGCTTGCGAACAGGTCCTCTGAGTAACCGAGATCGTAGAATGTCTTAACTTTGAGTGCGAAAACCCAACCGACAATAAATACAGCCAGGGCGAGAGCAACGAAATCCCATCGATCCCAGCGTGCTTCCGTCTCAACCTTCGAACTGAATAACTCCCTCCAGCGAAGCTGCATTTCGGCGAAGTATGGCTTCTCGGCATCCTTTAGCAATGCGCGAAGTCGCCTCGTTTAGTTTATTCATTCAAAGCCCCGCCGGAAGCGTCCGGCGGGGCTTTTGTTTTGGGTAACCACGGAGAGACACCCACCTTCGCGCAAGACTTCCATCTTCACGAAAGCTCCGACGTGACAAGACGGCGAGGCAGGCGAATCCGCCTTCGCCAAGGCTTCCGCGCGACAAGTGGACACGAATTAAAGGGAAGAGGCGACCACGGATGACACCGATGACACGGATACTGTAAGGCGTCCGCTGCGGCGGACGCTGATCACAGCCTGAACTTATTGTAATCCTCGTGTGTGCCGATCCAGAACCAGTAGTAATGTCCTTTGCGCTCGCGGGCGAGCGCCCGATAGCTGCGACCGATTTCGGCGGTGTAAACGCCTCCCTTCTTGCGGAAGCTTGGGAGACTTTTGAAATACTGGAATGGTTCGCGCGGGAAGCAAGTTGCGGCGGATGGCAAGGCGCGAGCGAGGCGCATGTTCGCAGCGACCTGTAACGAGCGAGCAACGCAGCCAGACGCCTCAAATTGCTCCCGCCCGAAGGGTTGCGCCGCTTTTTGGCCAGAGCGACGTTGCTCCTCAGTCACAGACCCATGAAGGGGGTATGCTCCTTCGTCGCGCCTTGTTCAGGCCAAAAATCAACTGCAACGCGGACCATCCCAGTATTTCAACAGTCTCCTAACGAAGGATGTCGGGCATTTTTCTTAAGCAACGCGAAATTTTTATCGGCCAATTCCTGGACGTGCTTCGGGAGTCGCTTGTAGCACTTCCAGAAGGACGGCAGTGCATGGGACCTCACGGAAGCGCCGTGAAATTGCCGGCGTCGATTTGGGCGTCGATCCTCTCCAGGGTTTTCTCGTGCTTGCCACCTGGGGAAAAGTCCTCTTCGATTTCCATGTCCCATGCGAGCTTATCGCGGCGAGCGATGTGCGCAGCCAATTTTGACAGATCCTCCGGCGACAACTTATCGACAGCCTCTTCGATTTCCACGAGACTCATAATCAAACCTTATGCGAGGCCCGTTTTCTTTCAATTCGTTTGGCCTAATTCAAACCGCCCTCGCTGGAAATCCGGCCGCGCTTTTGCTTTGCTGTAGTGGCAGGCGTGCTTGCGACGCCGAAGCGTCGCGAAGGCGGGTCGCGTGCGCGCGACGTCCGGACGATTCTACAAAATATCCTTAGAGATCGTCCGCCGTTAAGCCCGTTCGCTTCGCAATACGAGCGAGCATTCTCGGCCCGATCTCTTCGCGATCGTGAAATGCAAAGACGACGTCCGGCCAGCCGGAACGCGAAAGAATCCGGTGTGAGCCACGAGACTCTTGTTTAATCGTCCAGCCGATGCGCAGCAACGCGGCTAAAACCTTGCGAGCTTTGGCAGAGCGCCATTGGCTCATGCCACTTCAACTGAAAAGACTTTTTCGATGACCGGAGACATTTCGCCATGCTCGATTCGCTCAGCCAAAACGCGCAGTGCCAGCGCTTCAACGCGAGACACGGCTTCTTCGCGGGTTCGCCCGTAAACCATTGCGCCGGGTATTTGAGGAATTTCCGCAATCCACCTGCCGTCATCCTCCTGCTCGACCTCGATGGTAAAAGTCATGACCACCGAAGATGTACGAAATGAGTTGGAAACTCAAACTCATTTAAAGCGCCCCGCTGGAAATCTCGGCGGGGCGCTTTTGTTTTTGAGAGCGCCCAGCACATTCACTGACTCCAAAACTCATCGAAGACTTCAAATCTTCGGGATGTGCTGGGTGCTGGTTTCGGCACCCTTGCCGAAACGAACTTTCTTTTAACCACCAATCGACACGAATGAACACGAATGTTGCAGGGCATCTGTGCCAGCCGGCACGGCTGCCTCTACGGGAGAAACTTCCCCAAGCCTCCATCGCCGCCGTGTTTACTTGGTCCCGCGCCTGGTCTACAGCTGCTCGCTACGAACCTTTCTCTGAGATGACGGCGCGATAACTGGCTTTTGACGGGGAGTATCCGGGATCGGTTCAACGAGCCACTTCCAGCCCGTGTTCCCATTTTTCATGTCGAACGTCCATGCCGCGCCACCGCGTTTCCAGATCTCCATTCGCCAGTGATAGTTGTTGGACGGAATTGCGAACACTACCGTGACCGCGGCCGTAAGAATCACTCCACACAGCATTCCAATTAGAAATAGGCGTCTTCGTCTCATGCTAGTAATCTCCGATCTGTCACGGTTTCATCGCCACTGCACCTCCGGCAGATTTTCGCCTGCCACTGACGAGCTGTACCCCGCTCTCTCTTCTGGATGAGTTCTTCTCACGCTTCCCTTATCTAGTCTTCGCAACTCGCCGTCAAGCTGGTTCCTTTCGTGATTGGTTGAAGTGTTGCAGCGGATTCGCCGTGCTCGCGATGGTCGCGCGTCATTGGTTGAATTCCTGATAATTCGAAAAGAGTTTTACTTAGTTCAATCGTGTTTCGCTCGAAAATCGGGGGAGGGCATTTGTGTGCTAACCAACCTGCCTTGGCACGCTACTCCGAAGGTTTTCGCGAGCAGGCGGGCGAGGCAGGCGAATCCGCCTTCGCCAAGGCCCCGGCGGGACAGGCGAATAGACACGCGTGTTGTGGGGCGTCCGCCTGATCGATAGTTCAGTGCTTGGCACAAGCACCGCTACACCGAATTTCCAGGCGATCGGAGTAATCGTCTTTGACCGCGGGACTTTGCCGCGCATACTCGGAGCAAGAATATTTGAATCGAATGGACGCATCGTTGGTTGAAGACTTGATTGCCAAAAATAAGCCATTCAAGATTGAAACTGCTTCCGGGCGAGTGTTCAAAGTGCCTCATCGGGATTTCGTGAGCTTTTCGACTAGGAAAACGTCGCTGATTATCTCTTACGAAGAGAACGGTACCGAACATTTCGCAATTGTGCCGTTTCTCACAATCACGGCTGCTATGGCACCGGCCTGAATTAGAGAAAACTGATTTCAAACGCCTGCACGCAAATCCCGGCGGAGCGTTTTTTGTTTGCTGGTGCGAAATGTGGAGACCTTAGAGTCCCGATAATCGCGGCGCTGAGGCCGTAGCACTCACGCTGAGTTTAGAGACGTCTGTCGGATGCTCTGTTTCCTGTACCTGAATTTATTCGTGTCGATTCGTGTTTATTCGTGGTTTGAATCTTCTTATTTGTCTGCGGCCTCGTACACGCGCGATGTGGATGCAGTTTTCGAATGACAAGTTGAATAAATCGCGGGACAGGGAAGTCGAACGCCTAGTTTCTTACGATTATGAAAAAAATTCTATTTGCACTAAGCTTGCTGGCTTTTGTTGTGTCTGCTCTCCCGCAGGCGCGGGGAGCGGACGTATCGGTCGATTTCATTTACGAGAATCTTTCCGGCGGGAACTGGATTGAGGCCGAAGGCTACGGCTACGGCTGGCAACCCGACGTCGCAGTGAGCGATCCAAACTGGCGCCCGTACGCCGACGGCTACTGGGCTTATACCGACTACGGTTGGACGTGGATTTCTTACGAAGACTTCGGCTGGGCCACATACCATTATGGTCGCTGGGCGAGTCTCGCCGATTACGGCTGGGTCTGGTTTCCGGGAAGCGATCTTGATTGGGGACCGGCCTGGGTGTCGTGGCGAACCGGTGGCGATTACATTGGGTGGGCGCCTTTGCCTCCACGTGGGCCGGGAGTTGTTTATGACGGACAACCTATCGGCGCTCGCGTCGATATCGAATACGATATCGGACCGCAATACTACAACTTTTGTGACGTCCGTTTCATCGGTGAACCGGTCTTGCGAGATCGAATCTTTCCGCCAACGCAGAACATTACCTACATTACTAACACGGTGAACGTGACCAACATCACCGTTCAAAACAACGTGGTCTATAATTATGGCCCGGATTACAACGTCGTTAGCTCTTACTCGAGCCGGCCTATTCAGCGGCTCACGATCGAGCGCGAGGCTGCTGCCAATCTGTCCGTCGCCGCCAAATCGGGAGCGCTCACAAAGGTGCAAGGTAACAAACTGATAGTGGCAGCGCCGGCTAAAATCGCCAAGGCGCCTCCTACGGTCAAGCCTCCGGCCGTGAAGGCCAAGGTTGCACAGCCGAAGATTGAACGCGGCTGGACTGGTGTTCAGAACAAGGCCGAACTGGAACAGAAGATCAAAACCGAAAATCCCAAGAACGTTCCGCCGCCAACTCGTGCGGCCGCGCGAGCAGGCGGCAGCCCGTTGCCGGCTGCTGAGGGGAGTCCGGCTGAGGGCGGCGCCAAGCCCCCCCTTTCACCCAGCCCACGAGGCAGAGCGGGACGGTTGCTTCCAGGCGCGACAGCGGCTCCACCAGTTGGTCCGCCTTCACCGTTTGAGAGAGGGAAACCAACGCCAGGTGGACGGCCACGACCCGGAGTCACGGCAGCGCCTCCTGGACCAGCAGGCCTGTCGCCTTCACCATTTGAACGAGGCCGAGGCAAACCCGGCGGACGACCTCCACTCCCTGGCGCGACAGCCAACCCGGCTGGAGCACCGGGAGCGACGACGGCGCCTGCTTTCCGTCCTTCGCCGCCAGCGCCAGAACATGGTCGACCACCAATCCACAAGCTGGGCGAGAGTCCGGGTCCCGGTGCGCCTGGTGGTACTGAAAACATTTCGCCCCAAGGTCGCGGCAAGGCACTTGAACGTCAGCGATTCGGCACTCCGCCGCCAACTGGCGCCGGTGCGTCCGGGCATCCTGGCGGAGAACAGCGAACGCCACCTGGGCTACGTCATCCCGCCAGCCCACCTCCTATGGGCGGCCCTTCTGGCGAAGCGCATGGCGCGAGACAACCAGGTCCGGGCTTTAATCAACCTGGCGGGCCGGCGAGAGCTGGAGCGCCTGCTACAGCAGAGCATGGCCAGGGACAGCCGGAGCATGGAAAGAAAAAACCCGAAAAGGGAACACCTCCACCAGGGCCACAATAATTTTGGTGCAATCTTCACAGCGGCTCCGGACAAAAATCCCGGAGCCGCTTTTTTTAACCAGGCGCTTCCGGCTGTAGCGTGCGCTGTCCTCAGCGCAGTCGTCATTCGTCTCGCACGTAACTCCGCTGACGACAGCGGACACTACAACAACTCTGCAATCTGCACTGCGTTTAAGGCCGCACCCTTGAGCAGTTGATCGCCTGACACCCAAAACGAGAGCCCATTTTCAAAAGCGCAATCGAGCCGCACCCGGCCCACCTGGCAATTATCTTTCCCAGCGACCGTCAACGGCATGGGATAACGATTACTGTGCGGTTCGTCCACCAGTTCCAATCCCGGCGCCTTCGACAAAATTTCGCGCGCTTCTTCCACCGACAGCGGTCGCTGAAACTCGGCGCTTACCGCCACTGAATGCGCGCGGTAAATTGGGACGCGAACGCACGTTGCCGAGACGCGGAGAGACTGCGAATGCATGATCTTGCGCGCTTCGTCCTGCATTTTGACTTCTTCTTTTGTGTAACCGCTGTCGAGAAATGAATCGATGTGTGGCAGCACATTAAAAGCGATCGGATGAGGATAAACGTTAGCCTGAGCCGAAACCGAGGCTGGGATCGTCTTATCCGGCTTAGCTTCCGGGGAGGTGGATGATCCCGGCTTACCGCGGGACTTCGATCCACACACCGCGTCTCTCGTCTGTCGGGTTAATTCTTCGACTCCTCGGGTGCCGCTGCCGGAGACGGCCTGATAACTTGCGGCAAAAACGCGGCGGACATGAAAGATCCTGTGCAACGGATAGAGTGCCATCAGCATGACGGTCGTCGTGCAATTTGGATTTGCGATTATTCCGCGGTGGCGACGCACGTCGTCCGCGTTGATCTCCGGAATCACGAGCGGCACATGAGGCTCCATTCGAAATGCCGAAGATTTGTCGATCGCGATCGCATCCGACTGGCACGCGATCGGAACATAATTTCGGGAAACGTCGCCGCCCGCGCTGAAGAAAGCGATATCGATCTTGTCGAAGCATCGATCGTCAAGTTTTTCTACGGGGACGGATTCACTCCGAAATGGAACTGCTTTGCCTGCGGAGCGGCCTGAGGCAATCGCGCGCAGGCTTGCCACGGGAAAATTTCGCCGTTCCAACACGCGCAACAGCTCAGTGCCTGCTGCACCAGTCGCGCCCACGACAGCAATGTGATAATTTCTCATGAGCATGTCGATTGTAACCTTAGGGCCACGTTGTGCAAAACATGGCTGGCAAGGACTCGAAAGCTCACGGCGTGCAGAGTGTCGTGATCTGGGGAGCACAGGCTGCCAGCCTGTAGTTGCCGGCAGCCCTGCCGGCAACATCTTTGCGCACGCAATTCGAGTCGACGCCAATTCCCGGTCTCGGCAAGCTGCCGAGACCTGCAGGCTGGCAGCCTGCGCTCCCCAGAATTTGAACCTATTCTTGAAGGTCATGACTGGTGTTTGCGGCCGCCGATTTTTTTGATCTCGAACGGAGATGAAGAATATCCATGTATCAATTCGGGATCAGCGGCTGACATTGAAAGACGATGAGACCCCAGTCCGCACTTACCCAGTGTCCACTTCGCGGTTCGGCATTGGTACGGAGCAGGGGAGCATGAAAACGCCAACGGGCCGGTTTTGCGTAGCGAAGAAGATTGGAGGCGACATGCCGGGCGGCACAATTTTTCGAAGCCGCGTGCCGGTCAATCCCAGCGAACCGCTTCCTTCGACCGAGGATCTGGTCATGTCGCGTATTTTATGGCTCGACGGTTTGGATGAGCACAATGCCAATACACGTGACCGCTTCATTTATATCCACGGCACGAAACACGAGGACAAAGTCGGCAATCCCCACAGCTGCGGCTGCGTGCGGATGCGGAACGCGGATGTAATCGAACTGTTCGATCTAGTGGATGAGGGTACGCCGGTCGTAATTGAGGCATGAATTCCCAATCGAATTACAAGTAGCAAGTTGAAGCGTCCGCGCTAGAATCTTCCCGATCATACATCCAAACCTGGGAAGAGAAACGTTGCTTCCGTATGATCCCGAACGGGTACTGCAGCTTGCGGCGAAAGGAGGCGAGATAATTTGAAATTTGTAAAAGCAATTTTGGTTGTGGCTGTTTTGGCCACTGCTTTGAGTTTTGGTGCTTGCGCTCAAAGAAAGGAAACCGTGACCACAAGCGCGGGAACGACCGGTTACGCGAAGTAATCCGGCCCCCCGTTTGTCGTGATCAAAAAAGTTGAGAAAAGCATTGCTTCCCCGTGGTTCACCGCCTAAACAGACCGGAGCAACTTGCGGCGAAAGGAGGCGAGATAGATTGAAACTATTGAAAGTGATCATGATCGCGGTCGTAATGGCCAGCGCTTTGGGACTCGGGGCTTGTGCGCAACACAGGGAGGTGGTGACCCCACCACCTGCGCCGAAAGGAAAATAGATCCGGCATACGGCAATTTAATTCGGGCGGATTCGCCCAAAGGCCAGGTCGTGCTCCGGCCTGGCCTTTTTCTTTCTCCGATTCAAGCGGTTGAACGCTTTAACGTTTCAACGTTTCTGAGCATGTGTTTAGCGTCAAAGGCGCGCCACTCATGTCGAAGCCTGGGACAGCGTCCCAGGACTTGTGGATTGCTGAACCCATCAGCGCTGCATTCATGGGGATTGAATCCCTGGGGCGCTGCCCCAGGCTGAAGCTTGCGTGGCACCTTTGGCGTTAAACATGGACTTGCATGGGACGTGTGCGGCTTTTGGGCCTTGCCTTCACATTTTGCCCTTTTCCTACTAACCTGTAGCAATGGAGCTGAACGGCGGGCAGATTTCTCTTGTTCAACTCGCGGCGGTCGCTCTCGGAGCCGAGCCCGTTCACATTTCTTCGCTCGCGCGTCCGCGTATTCTGGCGTCGCGCAAAGTAATCGAACAGATCGTGGCGCGTGATGTGGTGGTTTACGGAGTCAACACCGGATTCGGCAAGTTGTCCGATGTTCGGATTCCACGGAGCGACTTGCGCCAGCTTCAGCTAAACCTTGTCCGCAGCCACGCCTGCGGAATTGGAAATCCGCTGTCCGAGGCCGAGGTGCGGGCGATGATTCTGTTGCGCGCAAACGTGCTTGCGCTCGGTTTCAGCGGAGTTCGGCTCGAAATTATTCAGTTGCTTTGTGAAATGCTCAATCGGCGCGTTTATCCTGTCGTTCCGGAGAAGGGCTCTGTCGGTGCGAGCGGCGATCTAGCTCCGCTTGCGCATCTGGCATTGAGTCTCATCGGTGAAAGCGAGGCATTTTTTGAAACGGAACGGATGCCGAGTGCCGAGGCGCTGAGACGCGCTCGGTTAACGGCGCTGCAACTCGAAGCAAAAGAAGGCCTGGCACTTCTCAATGGCACCCAGGCAATGCACGCGGTCGGTGGGCTTGCGCTTTTGCGTGCGCTACGTGTCGCGCTTGTCGCTGATGTCGCCGGCGCGATGAGTCTCGAAGCGCTGAAAGGTACACCTGCCGCTTTCGATTTGCGGTTACAGGATACGCGTCCACACCCAGGCCAGAGAGCTGTTGCCGAACATCTGTTGTCGCTGATGGAAGGCAGCAAAATTCGCCAGTCGCATCTCACGGGCGATCCGCGTGTCCAGGACGCATACAGCCTGCGTTGCATACCGCAGGTGCACGGCGCAGTGCGCGGCGCGCTGGCCCATTGCGAAGACGTTTTGCTGATCGAATCCGCGTCAGCAACCGATAATCCGCTTGTATTTGCGGAAAGCGGCGAGGTGATTTCCGGCGGCAATTTTCATGGCGCGCCGCTTGGGCTCGCCTTTGATTATTCCGCGATTGCGATTGCCGATCTAATGAGCATGAGCGAACGGCGAACCGATCGGCTCGTTAATCCCGATAAGAACGAAGGCCTGCCCGCATTTCTCGCGCGACAGCCGGGTTTGGAGTCCGGCTTCATGACTGCGCAGGTCGCGGCTGCTTCGTTGGTCAGCGAAGCGCGCGTGCTCGCACACCCGGCGAGCTCTGACAACATCACCACCTCCGGTGGAAAGGAAGATCACGTTTCGATGGGAATGACGAGCGCGCTGAAGCTGCGATCGATTGTCGATCTTGCCGAAAATTTGCTGGCGATCGAGCTGCTCACGGCTGCAGAAGGCTTGGAACATCGTCGCCCGTTGAAAGCTGGAGTTGGCGTCGAGCGGGCATTCGCTGCGCTACGGAAAATCGCGCCGCCGCTGATGCAGGATCGGCCGCTCTCATTTGAAATCGCGGGTGTTGCTGAAGCAATCCGCCAAGGCAAATTTGATACCGAAGGCCAAAAGCTGTGAGCGGAAAACGAATCATCCACGCCCCGCGCGGCAGCGAGCGGACCTGCAAAAGCTGGCATCAGGAAGCTGCAATGCGAATGCTCATGAACAATCTCGATCCTGATGTCGCCGAGAATCCGGATCAGCTGGTCGTGTACGGCGGAACCGGACGCGCCGCCAGAAGTTGGGAGGCGTTCGATGCGATCGTGCGTTCGCTGCGCGAGCTTGAAAATGACGAGACGCTTCTCGTGCAATCAGGAAAACCTGTCGGCAAATTCCGCACACACGATGAAGCACCGCGTGTCCTCATCGCGAACTCCAACCTGGTCGGGCAATGGAACAACTATGCCGAGTTCAATCGGCTCGAGCGAATGGGGCTGACAATGTATGGACAAATGACAGCCGGCTCATGGATCTACATCGGTAGCCAGGGGATCGTGCAGGGAACGTACGAAACTTTTGCCGCAGCAGCTCGAAAGAATTTCGATGGTTCGCTCGACGGAAAATTTGTCTTAACCGGCGGGCTTGGCGGGATGGGCGGCGCGCAGCCACTTGCAGCGACCATGAACGGCGCACTCTTTCTCGGTGTTGAAGTCGATCCGGCGCGAATTGAGAAAAGATTGAAGAGCGGTTACTGCGACAAGATTGCATGGTCGCTCGATGAAGCATTGAAGCTAATCGATCAGGCGCGTAAAGATCGAAAGTCGCTTTCCGTGGGTTTGGTTGGCAATTGCGCAGATGTTCTGCCTGAAATTGTGAAGCGCGGTGTCGTTCCCGACGTTCTCACCGATCAAACCAGCGCGCATGATGCGTTGAATGGCTATGTGCCGCATGGAATGTCACTCGAAGATGCGCTCGCTTTGCGCCGGACAAATCCGGACGAATACATCGAACGCGCGATGAGGTCGATCGCGGTGCACATTGAAGCCATGCTCGCATTGCAGAAAAAAGGCGCAGTCACGTTCGATTATGGAAACAACATTCGCGCGCAGGCAAAAAAGGCCGGTGTTAAAAATGCGTTTGATATTCCCGGGTTTGTTCCCGAATACATCCGTCCCCTGTTTTGCGAAGGACGCGGTCCGTTTCGGTGGGTCGCTTTAAGTGGCGATCCTGAAGACATCGCACGCACTGACAAACTCGCGCTCGAATTGTTTCCCGAAAACCAAACGCTGGCGCGGTGGATGAAACTCGCGAAGGAGCAAATTCAATTTCAAGGATTGCCTGCGCGAATTTGCTGGCTGGGCTATGGCGAACGTGCCGAGTTTGGCTTGGCGATGAACGAATTAGTGAAACGCGGCGCGCTCAAAGCGCCCATCGTGATTGGCCGCGATCATCTCGATTCCGGCTCTGTTGCATCGCCCAATCGCGAAACCGAAGGCATGCTCGACGGCAGCGACGCAATCGCTGACTGGCCGCTGCTCAATGCACTGGTGAACACCGCAGCTGGCGCATCCTGGGTGTCTGTTCATAACGGTGGCGGCGTGGGGATCGGTTTCTCACAACACGCCGGTATGGTCGTGGTCGCCGATGGCACGGAAAATTCCAAGCGTCGATTGGAGCGCGTCCTCACCAGCGATCCTGGCACTGGCATCTTACGTCATGCCGACGCCGGCTACTCTCGCACGATCGAATTCGCGGCAACGCATAAGATCGAAATCCCGATGCAGCCGCAAGTCCGGGATTAAGCACTAAAGTAAAGCTCGTTGCTACCCCATCGGCAGTCGAAGAGTTTCGGCAATTTTTCGCGCGATGGCGACCCGACGTTGCGGGCTCACTTTTCCGCGGAGCTCTCGAAACTCACCTTTCGGCAGGAGATAGACCACGTCGCAGCGAACAGCGGTTTTCCAGTCCAAGCCATCGGCGGCATTCAGAACCACTTCGTGCTTTTTCGCCTCGCGATTGAGCCTGGCCGAGGTGCAGATGAGTGCATTTACGTATTCGAGGTCGTGGTTTACGCAACGTTCTTCATTGGAAATGATGACTGCCGGATGCGGCCGCTCTTCCCGAAAAGGAAAAAGATATATTTCCCACTGCCTCACTTCACAATTTTGCGGACTGATCGGGCAGCGAGCTTATTGGATTCTTGAGTTGCCTCCTCGTCGTAACAGTCGTGGAAATATCCAGGCGGCCGCATTGGCACGGGCTCAGGTAACTCGAGCGGTTTCAGCACGAGCAGCTTCGATTTTCTGATAATCACGACGTGCTCGCCTTCAATAGCGCGGTCGGCAATCTCGCCCAAGCGTTGCTTTGCTTCGCTGATTGATACCGTAGGCATAATCCAACTATGGACAAAAATTAGACTGTTTCAAGACTGATTATGAGCCAACTGAGATGGCTCTGCTCTTGCAGTCCTGCTAATCGCGTGAATCCTGTCGGACCTATGCAAAAACTGATCGAGTGCGTCCCGAATTTCTCTGAAGGGCGAGATGAAAGCGTTATTCATCAGATCACCGATGCGATTAAAACGATTGACAGCGTGTCGTTGCTCGATGTCGATCCTGGGGCAAGCACGAATCGGACGGTGGTGACTTTTGTCGGCCCTCCTGACGCCGCGGTGGAAGCGGCGTTTCGCGCGATCAAAAAAGCCGCGGAGTTGATCGACATGCGCAAACAAAAAGGCGCGCATCCCCGCATGGGCGCGACCGATGTTTGCCCGTTCATTCCAGTGAGCAACGTCAGCTGGGAAGAAGCAATCGATTGCGCAAATCACCTTGGAAAACGTGTTGGCGAGGAATTGAAGATTCCGGTCTATCTCTACGAAAAAGCAGCGAAACATAAATCACGTTCGAACCTTTCGGTTATTCGCTCTGGGGAATACGAAGGTTTTTTTCAGAAAATTAAACAGCCTGAATGGAAACCAGATTTCGGGCCAGCCGTTTTCAACGAGAAAGCTGGCGCGACGGTGATTGGCGTCCGCGACTTTTTGGTGGCTTACAATGTGAACCTGAACACGAAATCGGTGCGGCGCGCGACCTCGGTTGCGTTTGATGTCCGAGAGCAGGGGAGAGTAAAGACCGAAGACGGCACGCCTTCTGGCAAACCGGTTCTGGATTCAAACGGCGAACCGGTTCGGATTCCCGGAACGTTGAAACACGTGAAGGCTATCGGCTGGTTCGTGAAAGAATACGGGATCGCGCAAGTCTCGATGAATCTGACCAACATCGAGGAGACGCCGTTGCACGTTGCGTTCGATGCTTGTGTAGAAGCGGCGTCCAATCGCGGGTTGCGTGTAACCGGCTCGGAGATTGTGGGCATGGTTCCAAAAAAATGTCTCGTCGATGCCGGTCGTCATTTTCTTCGCAAACAGCGATGGTCTGAGGGCGCTTCAGAGGAAGAATTGATCGACATCGCGATTCGCTCAATGGGCCTGAGCGAACTGAAACCTTTCGACCCAAAAGAAAAGGTGATTGAATTGAAGATCGAATCTACTGAGCAAAAGCCGTCCCTGGTCAAAATGAATCTGCGAGAGTTTTGTAATGAAACATTGAGCGATTCGCCTGCGCCGGGTGGTGGTTCCGTAGCAGCGTTGATGGGCGCGTTAGGTGCGTCGCTGGGTGGGATGGTGGCGAATCTTTCCGCCGGGAAACGTGGCTGGGACGACAAGCTGGAGTATTTCAGCGATTGGGCGGTCAAGGCCCAGCAACTCAAGGACGAATTGCTGTCGCTTGTGGATGAAGATACGGCCGCATTCAACAAAGTAATGGATGCGTTCGCGCTGCCAAAAGAATCGGCAGAAGAAAAGGCAGTACGTTCGAGAGCGATTGAAGAGGCGACGAAATATGCCGCGGAGGTTCCGTTAAAGGTAATGGAGACGGCATCCAAGTCCTACGAACTACTCTCCGAGATGGCGGACAAAGGAAATCCGGCTTCTATTTCAGATGTAGGCGTCGGCGCGCTGGCTACGCGGGCCTGCATTGAAGGAGCCGCGTTGAACGTGCGAATCAATATCGGGCAGTTGAAAGACGAAAAATTCAAATCGGCGCTCCTTGAAAAGGTGCGAAAAACCGGTGCCGATTCGGAGGCGCAGTTGAAGACCATCATTGGGGTAGTCGAAGGCAAGCTAAGCAAATCGTGAAGTCACTCGTTGTTCTTCACGCTTCGCAATTGATCACGCTGGCGGGACCGAAGCGGCCGCGCGTCGGTGCTGAGATGTCTGAGTTGGCGATTATCCGCGATGGCGGAATGCTAATTCGTGAAGGGAAGATCGAAATCCTTGGTTCAAGCGAGGAGGTCGCGAAGAACGCACGCGATGTGGAGATCATCGATGCCGACGGTCGTGTTGTCCTGCCAGGATTTGTCGATGCGCATACACACTTGATTTTTGCCGGAAATCGTCTCGATGATTTTGAGCGCCGCGCCCGCGGCGAGACTTACGAACAAATCGCCAAGGCGGGCGGCGGAATTTGGTCAACTGTGGAAAAAACGCGCGCCGCTAGTAGCGAAGAACTTTTCAATCAAGCACAGACACACGCGGAATGGTTTCTGCGCTGTGGAACGACAACCATCGAAGCAAAATCTGGGTACGGATTGACGGTCGAAGATGAATTGAAAATCTTGCGGGTGATGCAGCGACTCAATGAAGAAAAGCCGCTGGAAATTGTCCCGACGTTTCTTGGTGCGCACGCGGTGCCGCGCGAACTGGACGTCAATGAATACATCGATCTTCTGATTGATGAGATGTTGCCGCGGATGTCAAAGGAAAAGCTGGCCGAATTTTGCGACGTGTTTTGCGAGCATGGTTATTTCACCATTGAGCAATCGAGAGGAATTTTGACGGCGGCAAGGCAGCTCGGACTAGGGCTGCGAATTCATGCGGATCAACTCAGCAATTCCGGCGCGGCGCAACTTGCCGCTGAATTGAAAGCGACTACGGCGGATCATTTGGAGAAAACAGACGAGCGGGGAATTGCGGCAATGAAATCCGCCGGCGTGCAACCAGTGCTACTGCCGGGTTCTGTTTACGCGCTCGGATCGACAGCATACCCTCACGCACGCGAAATGCTCGACGCAGGCCTTGCCGTTGTGCTCGCGACAGATTTCAATCCCGGTTCGTCGCCGACTCCGAGCATGCCGATGATTTTGTCGATTGCGTGTACGCGGATGAAAATGTCGCCCGCGGAGGCAATCACGGCATCCACAATTAATGCGGCTTACAGTCTCAATCGCGGCGGCAAGATCGGGTCGCTCGAACGAGGCAAGCTTGCTAACTTCTCGATCTTCGATTGCGAAGATTACCGCGAGTTGGCGTACTGGTTTGGAATTCCGCAGACGCATTCCGTCTACGTCAAGGGAGAGCGTGTCCATCGCTAGGGAGCTCAGGCCGCTGGCCTGTAGTTGCCGGCAACATTCGAAAACGTCCCTCCGCGCGAATGAGCTCTGCATCTCAGCAAGCTGCCGAGCTGAACTGGCTGGCAGCCTTGTGCTCCCCAGGACTTTGCGCAGTTACACAGCGCCTTTACAGTGGTCTCACAATGAAGGTTGAAGTGGAAAAACAGCCCGGCTTCATCTCGAAGCTGCAGATTGAATTGCCCCCTGAAGAAGTGACGAAGGAGTGGGACGCCATTGCAATCAGCTTTGCTCGATTCGCCAAGATTCCGGGTTATCGGCCCGGCAAAGCGCCGCGCGCCGTCATCGACAAAAGATTTCGCAAGGAAATTCAGGAGGAGCTCACCAAAAAACTCGTCTCGAAAGGTTATCACGAAGCAATCGAACAGCAGCAGTTGCACGTGGCTTCATTGACGAACATCGAAGACGTCCAGTTCGGCGAGGACAAATCGATGCGCTTCCGCGCTACCGTGGTCACGGCACCGGAATTCGAATTGCCGGATTACAAGAACATTCCGGTGCAAGCGCCGGATACAAAAGTTTCTGATGCCGAAGTCGACGCGGCGCTGGAGCGTTTGCGTGATCAATCAGCTGATTTTGTGGATGTGCCGGGCCGCGGATTGCAAATGGGCGATTTTGCGGTGCTTGATTTTGAAGGTTCGGTGGATAGCAAGCCGATCAGCGAAGTTGCGCCGCAGGCCAGCAAGAATTTGCAAGGCGGAAAGAAATTCTGGCTGCATCTCGCGGTTGACAATTTTCTGCCGAAATTTTGTGAGCAGTTAGTCGGACAAAAGGCCGACGAGACGCGCCTCGTGATCGTCCATTTCCCAGACGATTTTGCGGTCAAAGAATTGGCGGGTAAGAAAGCGGATTACGCGGTTACTTTGCGTGAGATCAAGGAGAAGGTTTTACCAGTCGTCGATGATGCCTTAGCGGCCAAACTGGTTCCCGGGAAGACCCTTGCCGATGTTCGCCAGATGATCGAGCACGATATCGAGCATGCGAAACAGCATGATGCCGAGCGCGCCAGCGAATCACAGATCGTAAAATATTTGCATGATCATATTCAGTTCGAGTTGCCTCCGGCGCTCCTGCAAAATGAGACGCGGCGTGCGCTCGCCGAACTAGTGCAACGGAATCGCGAGCGCGGTGTTACTGATGAGATGCTGAAGCAAAAGGAAAAAGAGCTGATCGACGGTGCCGCCGGCCTGGCGGTCAACCGCTTGAAGACAAATTTCATTCTGCATCGCATTGCTGAGCGCGAAAAAATTCAGGTAACGAAAGAAGATGTCGACGTTCGCATCAGGCAGGAGGCGGCACGTTACGACATTTCACCCGACAAAATGCGCAAGGAGTTACAGCAAAAAGATGCGTTGGATGACATTGCTGAACAGATTCTGCTGGGCAAGACTCTTGATTTCCTGAAGGCGAATGTTAGCGTCGAAGAAGCGTAACAACCCGCTGTTAAAGAAGGAAAATCATGAGTGTATCGAGCGAAAATCTCTCGCAGGTCCTGGTTCCGATGGTCGTGGAGCAGACTGGCCGTGGCGAGCGCAGCTACGATATCTACTCGCGGCTACTCAAGGATCGGATCGTTTTCATTGGAACGCCGATGGACGATCACATCGCCAATCTCGTCATTGCGCAGTTGCTCTTCCTGCAAATGGAAGACTCGAAAAAGGACATCAACATCTATATCAATTCGCCCGGTGGTTCGGTCACTGCAGGACTGGCCGTCTACGACACGATGCAGTTTCTCACGTGCGACGTGACAACCTATTGCCTCGGAATGGCCGCCAGCATGGCAGCGGTCCTTCTTTGTTCCGGCACGAAGGGCAAACGTTTTGCGCTACCGAATTCCGACATCATGATCCATCAGGTTTCCGGCGGCGCGCAGGGCGCGGCGAGCGACGTGGAACGCCAGGTTGATTATATGTTCAAGCTGAAGAAACGCCTTATCCGAATCATCGCGCAGCACACCGGCAAATCTGAGGAGCAAGTCCGGGTCGATTCAGACCGCGATTATTATATGTCCGCAGAAGAGGCGAAGGCATACGGCTTGGTGGACGAAGTGATTAAATCCCGAAAGGAAATTAAGTTGCTGGACGGCGCGCGGCCGCCATCGGGTGACCGGTCGGTAGAAATCGCGGAAGTGGCATTACCGCGCAAAGTGTCGGGTTAACAGCGTCTTTTTGAAAAACCAATATGGCCCGCGCTTCTAACCTGACCATGTGCTCTTTCTGCGGCAAGAGCCATGCCGAAGTACGCAAGCTGATCGCTGGTCCTGGCGTTTATATCTGCGATAGCTGCATCAACGTTTGCAAGAGCATTCTCGATAAGGAGCTCAATGAGGACGCTCGGCGTCAGTCCTCCAACATCCGGGTGCCGAAACCTGCAGAAATCCGGCGTGCCCTTGATCAATATGTGATCGGCCAGGACGTCGCTAAGAAGACGTTGTCTGTGGCAGTCCACAATCACTACAAGCGGGTCCTGCAAACCGCGGCACCCACCGATGCATCCGCAGCATTTCAGCCCGACCCACTTGCTGACGTTGAAATTGAGAAGAGCAACATTTTGCTCATCGGACCGACTGGTTCCGGCAAAACTTTGCTGGCCAAGACACTGGCCAGGATCCTTGATGTGCCGTTCTGCATCGCGGACGCAACGACATTGACCGAAGCCGGGTACGTCGGCGAAGACGTCGAAAACATTATTCTGCGACTGCTCCAAAATGCCGATTACGATGTGAAACGAGCCGAGATCGGCATCGTTTACATTGACGAAATCGATAAGATCGGCCGCAAAACCGATAACGTGAGCATCACGCGGGATGTCTCCGGCGAAGGAGTACAGCAGGCGCTTTTGAAAATTTTGGAGGGCAGTATGTGCAACGTTCCGCCGCAGGGCGGCCGCAAGCATCCGCATCAGGAATACATCCAGGTTAATACTGAGAAGATTCTTTTCATTTGCGGGGGTGCGTTTATCGGGCTCGACAAAATCATTCAAAAACGCATCGGCCAAAAGGTGATGGGCTTTGGCAGCCCGACCCTGGAAGTGGAAGAAGCTTTGCGAAAGCAAGCTATCCGCCACGTGGAACCAGAAGACTTGCTCGCTTTTGGAATGATTCCCGAATTCATTGGACGACTACCGGTGGTCAGTTCCCTCGACGCCCTTACCGAAGACGAGATGGTCGCGATTCTGACCGATACAAAGAACGCAATGGTGAAGCAATACACGAAGCTCTTCTCAATGGAAGGCGTGCGTTTGTCTGTTACGAAAGATGCGTTGCGCGCGCTGGCGGCGCAGGCAGTCACAAAAGGGACCGGCGCGCGCGCGTTGCGATCGATGCTGGAGCGCATCATGCTCGACATCATGTATGATGTGCCGAGTCGCGAAGACATCGCCGAAGTCACAATCAATCGTGCGGTCGTCGAGGGCAGAAAGCTTCCACTGATTCGCAAGAAACAGGATAAGACGGCCGCGTAAAAATTGCGGGCAAACGTCGAACGTTCAACTCTGAACGTTCAATTCAAAAGCAATTGGGCGTTGAGTGTTGGGCGTTGAACGTTGAGCGTTGATTGTGAGTTCCCTGATGCGCGCTGGCCTTATTAACACCGGCACCGAGCTTTTGCTGGGCGACGTGCAGGACGCGCATCTTGCGTTCATTGCGCGCGAGATTTTTCCGTTGGGGCTTCGGATCGAAGAGCGGCGCACGGTCCCTGATACCGACGCGATTGGACGCACGTTGGCGGAATTACTTCCGGGGTATGAAATGCTTTTTGTCACCGGTGGCCTTGGTCCGACCAGCGACGATATCACGCGGGAGACCGTCGCTGATTTACTTGGCTTAGAGTTGCGTCAGCATCCGGAGTTGCTGGAGTCGCTGCGCCAACGACTTCGACTGCGCGGAATTAAATGGGCAGCCGGCATTGCCCGTCAGGCCGATGTTCCGTCCGGCGCGCAGGTGCTCCCAAATGAAAACGGAAGCGCACCGGGATTTTATCTGAAGGCGAATATCAACCCGCGCATTTCGTCGCCGCACCTTTTTGTTTTGCCGGGGCCGCCGCGCGAGCTTCAGCCGATGTTTCGGAAATACGTTATTCCGATCTTGCGCTTTTTAGCGCCAAGTTCCGCGATCGAACAACGGATCTATAAGATCGCTGGGATGGGCGAGTCGAGTGTCGAAGAAGCGATAGGCGAAAAAGTTCTGGCGATTCCAGGGATTGAACTCGGCTACTGTGCGCGTCCCGGAGAAGTGGATTTGCGCACTATAGGAAAACCGGAACCGATTCAACAGGCCGAGGCCATCATCAGATCAGCACTGGGATTTTCGATTTTTTCTACAGCGGATGAAACCTTGGAGGAAGTCGTCGTCAGACTGCTCACAAAGCGCAATCAAACATTGGCAACCGCAGAATCGTGCACGGGCGGGTTGATTGCGCACCGCGTTACGAATGTGCCGGGCGCGTCGCAGATTTTTGTCGCTGGTTACGTTTGTTACGCGAATCGGGCCAAAATTGGCATGTTGAACGTCGATCGAAATCTGATTGAGAAGCATGGCGCGGTGAGCGAACCTGTCGCGCGCTCGCTCGCCGAACACGTCCGCGTCTGTGCAGGGTCCGACTATGCTCTTGCAACGACTGGAATCGCCGGGCCAACCGGCGGTTCGGCGGAAAAACCAGTTGGAACTGTTTACGTCGGTTTGGCTTCAGCCGAGTCGGAAACGATCGCGAAAAAGTTCTTTTTCTCAACTGATCGCGAGACCTTTAAGCAACTAGCAGCCCAATCCGCGCTCGATCTCTTGCGGCGGAAGATTCTTGCTCCGACCTAACTGCTCTTGTCATGTTAGTAGTCACCCACGTCCACCATCGTGCCGACTTTCACGTAATCGTAGAATAATTTTGCGCCATCGGCGGACTGGCGGATGCAGCCATGCGAAGCGGGATAGCCGGGCAAAATTCCAACGTGCATGCCTACGCCCTCTTCTGTCAAACGCAGGAACCATCTCATCGGCGCGCCCTCGAAATGCGTGCCGCTCGGGGCCGAATCGACGCGGGCGCTGACACCCGCGCGGACGATACGGCCTGAACTATCCACAAAATCGCCGTAGAGATTGGAATGATGATTTGGATCTTTCTCAAGCACATGCAAATGGCCCATGGGCGATTCGTGTCCGCGCCTGCCAGATGAGATTGGACCGTCAGCCACGATTCGCTCGCCAATCATGAGGGAAGCGCGCTGTTTTGGAATCGAAACGACGATATGCGTGTTATCCGGCGTCGCCTGCTTCAGCAAAGATTGGTTCACCTTTAACGGTGCCTGTCTGGAAAAGTACTCCGAAGCTTTGCGCACTGGTGGTGGCGTCGGTTTTGGTTGTCTTGGTCCAAAGAGACGAAACTGACCGTTCATTGAACCGGTAATACCAGCCAGTAAAAGCGCCGAAAACAGTATGCGAATTGTTGCGCGCATAATTAGCCGCCACTGTAGCTGTTCACACGCCGAATCCAACCCGTAAGCCATCGTGATTCACGTCGTTCGGCCGGAGCGTTATGCACGCGTCGGTTCAATATCGCTTTCGCCGCACTCGAGAATTCATCTACCGCAGCAGCGTCAGAGGTACCGTGCATGGTTTCGAGGACCTGCAGCAAGCCCCACCCCTGACCTTGATAACGCTCCGTGTGGAGAACGCCTTCGCCTTTAAAGTTTACATAATCGACAAGGGCGTAGCACCCATGTGGAGTTCTCGCCAGCCGCTCGAACTGCTGCTGTACGTTGGCTCGATCGGCCGGCGCCGCTTCGGCGAGCATTTTAGGCACCGCCCCCTCCAACCGGGCAATAAGGAATTCAGCCTGAAGATCGATAGTATCGACGAGAAACTGGCGTAATTGGTTCATTTCTACTGTGTGTTGCGCTCGAGAAAACTCCGCGCGCGAGTTCCACGGACATGGCTGTTCAACGCCACGCAAGAGCAATGTTGGCAATTTCGCGCCCCGTTTCGATATGAAACTTACGACTTTGGGAAAACTTTCTTCAAACGGGCCGCGCCGCCCCTTGGGATACCAGATGAAATGACCGATGCCTAGCGACGCAAAGTCTTCGCCTTGATTCCATGCGGTGAGCCCGGAAATGGTTCCATTGCACTCGTTTTGCCAGATTTTGTTTCCGATCCTCTGCGCGTCAGCATGCGGGACAGTGATTGCGCTGGATGGGTGCGGCCAGAGAGCAATCGTCCAGCTAATAAGCAATAGGACCAAAAGATAATGGCGTCTAAATAGCCAGTGCTGCTGTTTTCTTGACGAGCGGCATTTATCCATTAGCGTGCGGGTTTCTGCGGCGATTAATTTAACTAAACCCGTCGCGGGAAGCACGATCTTATGAAGCATTTTATTGTTATTGTCAGCGCATCCTTATTTGCATTGCCACTGTTCGGGCAAGAGAAATCACCACAACTCAAAGATCAGAAGGACAAGGTAAGCTACAGCATTGGCATGAATATCGGATTTAATCTGAGCAAGCAGAAGGTGGACATTAATCCCGACATCCTCGCCGCCGGCATCAAAGACGCCATTGCTGGTAAACCGCAACTAACACAAGACCAAGTCAAGGATGTTATGGCGCAATTTGAAAAGGATATGGAACAAAAACAGAAGCAAGCGGGAGAGAAAAACAAGACCGAAGGCGCGAAGTTCCTCGAAGAGAACAAAAAGAAACCGGGAGTAAAAACAACTGCCAGCGGGTTAGAATACAAAGTCGAGAAAGATGGAACTGGAGCGCAACCCAAACCGACCGACATGGTGACGGTGAATTATCGCGGCACCCTGATTGACGGCACTGAGTTCGACAGTTCGTACAAGCGCGGGCAACCGGCCACCTTTCCAGTCAACGGCGTCATCAAAGGCTGGACGGAAGCGCTTCAGCTGATGAAAGTCGGATCAAAATATCAGGTGGTCGTTCCGTCGAGTCTTGCATATGGCGAACGCTCCGTGAGTCCGGAGATCGGTCCCAATGCGACTCTGATTTTCGAGGTAGAACTGCTGGACGCTAAGCCGCCTCCTACGCCTGCTCCGCAAGGTGCGCCGAAAACGACTCCGCCGGCTGCGCCAAAAGCTTCGCCGTCGCCGAAGTAATTCGGTTTGGCCGTCAAATCCGCGCGAAGCTCGGGATTCGTGCCCGATCAACGCGCCAGTTTAATCGACTTGGCCGCGCGTCAGCGGGAGGCAGTCAATGTGCCGCCGCCGCTTGCCAATGCATTCGCGGCGCGTCACCCCATAAATCTTCGAGGCTGTAGAAAGCGCGCTTGTCTCGGTGAAAAATGTGGACAACCACTTGCAGGAAATCGAGCACCATCCATTGGCTGGCGGGAAATCCATCAACCGCGACGGGCCGAACCGAATGGTCCTCTCGCAACCGCGTTTCGAGTTCGTTTGCGATCGCTTTCAGTTGAGGCTCGGACGTGCCGGAGCAAATCACAAAAAAATCTGTAAACGTCGAGATGCCGCGCATATCCAGCACGACGATGTTTTCCGCCTTTTTGTTCGAGGCGAGTTCCGCGCAGGTAGTTGCTAGGTTTTCTGGGATTATTTCGGTTGCTCCAAGTAGAGTTTCTCGCGACGGATAATTTCTTCCACCGCTGGCGGTACGAGATAGCGAATAGACCGGCCAGAAGCAACTCTCGTTCTTATTTCCGTGGCCGAGATGTCGATTTTCCGATCAATGACCGGATAAGAGCTGGTAGGTGGCTGACCGGTGCGATCGAGAATAACGAAATGGACCATTTTTTCCAATTCGTCAAAACGATGCCATTTTTTTAACGTCTGCACGTTATCTTCTCCGATCAAGCAGTAGATTGCTGTATGCCTGTTGCGTTGCCGAACTTTCTCAATCGTATCTATTGTGTAGGAAGGTGGAGGGCGACGCAGCTCGCAATCGTCCGCCACAAACTTCGGCTCGCCTTTAATCGCTGCCCGCAACATTGCCAATCGTAGTTCGCCGCTCGCAACGGGAGCGGTCTTCTTGAGAGGGGAAATCGCCGCTGGGACAAAGATTACGTCATCGAGACCCAGAGTCTCGAGAGCGTCGCGAGCAAGGATCAAATGTGCATAATGGATCGGATCGAACGTGCCGCCATAAATTCCGATCTTTTTCAATGTTCAACGCTTACCGCTCATACCTCAAGATTCAATACTATCCTGTCATGTTGAGCGAAGCGAAACATCTCTGATCTGAGATTCTTCGCTTGGCTCAGAATGACAGCGTTGAATACCGAGCGTTGGGCATTAACATGTGCCGGCCATGAAGAGCAGTTTGGTGGGTCAACTGATCATGACTGGTGTGCCCGGCAAAGAACTGGACGCAAAAACGGCACAGTTATTTCGGCGGGTGCAATCAGGAGCGTTTATTCTTTTCGGCCGGAACCTCGAAAACGCCGCGCAACTGCGAAAGCTTATCGACGATTTGCGCGACGTGAGCGAGATCGAACCGATTATTACCGTCGATCAGGAAGGCGGTCGCGTTTCGCGATTACGCCGGATCGGCAGCGAACCGCCAAATGCACAACAACTGCGCAAGAAGGACAATGTAAATTTGATCAGGCGCCACGGTGACATTACAGGGCGTTTGCTGCGTCTTTTCGGGTTCAATTTGGATTTATGTCCAGTTCTCGACATTTCATTTAATGACGAGGCGGAAAATTCCTTACGCGGCCGTTGCTACGGTAGAACTGTCGAAGAGGTCATTCGAAATGCCGGCGCATTCAACGAAGCGATGAGAGAGCAGGGGATCGCGAGCTGCGGCAAACATTTCCCGGGTTATTCCGCTGCAACGTCAGATGCTCATTACCAATTGCCGCGGATTGATCGCACCCGCGAAGAACTGGATCAAAACGAGTTGGCCGTTTTCCGCCAGTTCGTAAATGACGTGGACAGCATGATGATTTGTCATGGCTGGTATCCATGCTTCGAAACGGAGAAAACTCCGGCTAGCCTCTCGCGCCGTGTGATCACCGATCTGCTGCGCGGCGAATTTGGGTTTAACGGCCTGGCTATGACCGACGATCTCGATATGGGTGCAATCCTCACCGGCTACACGCTGGAGGATACAATTCGCCTCGCCGTTATGGCAGGAAATGATCTCGTTATGTTTTGCCACCGGATTCCCGAGATCGAGAATGTGCGACGGATTCTAGGCACGGTGCCCGCTGATCAAATCGATCGCGCGCTCGCGAGTGTGGCGCGCTTCAAGAAGAATCTTACGCCACCTGACGAATTTTCAGAAAGTGCTTTTCAAAAGGTCGATCGTGAAGTCTGCGATCTTCGAGTCGATGTCTTAGGGGAAGAACGCGCCAAACTGCGCGACGCACAAAGCCGACCAGTTTCGCCGGTGGAGATGTTCTAATCTGGCGACTGAACGCAGCGCGTTAACCGGCAAACGTTCGCCACGGGGGGTCTAGTTAATTGGCGTCGGCGCCTTACACCCCTGCCAGATTCAAGTACGCGATTGACCGCTTTCGCGAATTCAACATATCCTGCGCACCTCGTGAACGGCCGCGAACAAACACGCAAAGAGCTTACCGTCCGCGGCCTGATTATTGGTGTCCTGATCACACTAGTGTTCACCGCGGCCAATGTGTACTTCGGCCTTAAGGCTGGTCTTACTTTTTCGACGTCGATTCCGGCGGCAGTGATTTCGATGGCAATCCTGCGCGGTTTCCGCGATGCGACGATTCAAGAAAATAACATTGTGCAAACCGTCGCGTCCGCGGCGGGGACACTGTCGTCCATCATCTTTGTGTTGCCGGGTTTGATCATGATCGGTTATTGGACGGAATTTCCGTTCTGGACCTCGTTTTGGATCTGCGCGCTCGGCGGAATTCTGGGGGTCATGTATTCAATCCCGTTGCGTCGCGCCCTGGTGACGACTTCCGACTTACCGTATCCGGAAGGCGTCGCTTGCGCTGAAGTGCTCAAGGTTGGCAGCAGCGGCGACTCTGCCCACGCGTCCGATGTCGAACACGGCCGCGCCGGCCTGCTCGCGGTCTTGTGGGGATCGATCGTTTCCGCCGCCTTCGCGGTGATCGTTGGTACTCAAATTTTCGCGGCAGACGTCGCGCAGACTTTTCGAATCGGCAGACGCGGCGCAGTCAGCGGCTATGATTTCGCGCTGTCGTTCGCGCTTCTTGCGATCGGGCACCTGGTCGGTCTTTCAGTTGGAATCGCGATGTTGATTGGCGCGCTGATTGGTTGGGGTTGGGGGGTTCCGCATTTTTCAGCCATCGCGGGCGATCTCACAACCGCTGCGGCCACGCTCGCGCAGAAAACCTGGAGCACGAAAGTGCGTTTCGTTGGCGCCGGCGCGATCGGGGTTTCGGCGATCTGGACGCTGCTGAAGTTAGTGAAGCCGGTTGCGAGCGGTCTGGCAAGTGCGATGGCTGCCTCACGCGCGCGCAAAGCCGGTAAAGCCGACACGCTGCCGATCACTGAGCGCGACATTCCAATCGGCCTTGTCGGTCTTGTGACGTTGGCTTGCATGCTGCCGATTGGATGGCTGCTGGGTTATTTCGGCAACACAAGCGGCCTCGGTACGCATCTCCCAACGCTCATCATTGGCGGCGTCGCGTACGTCGTGTTGATGAGCTTCTTCGTCTCAGCAGTCTGCGGTTACATGGCAGGCTTAATCGGTTCGTCTAATAGCCCATTGTCGGGAATTGGCATTCTGGTGGTGATCGGCGCTGCCTTGCTACTTGTGATTGGCCTGAAACCGTACGTGCCGCCAGATGCAGCCAAATCACTGATGGCCTTCGCTCTATTCACGACAGCAGTCATCTTCAATGTTGCTGCGATCGCGAATAACAACCTTCAGGATCTCAAGACCGGTCAATTAGTTGATGCGACACCTTGGAAACAGCAGATGGCGCTGGTCATCGGTGTCATTGCCGGCGCGTTTGTGATTCCGCCGGTGCTCGATCTGGTGAATCATGCTTATGGTTTTGTCGGCGCACCGGGAGCAGAGTTGCGTCCCCATCCGCTGCCGGCGCCTCAGGCTGGCCTGATTTCCTCTTTGGCTCAAGGCGTTATAGCCGCAGACATTGACTGGAGCTTGATCCGGATCGGCGGATTCATCGGGATTGGTATCATCTTGTTGGACGAAATTCTTGCCCGCACTACGAAACACATGCGCGTTCCACCGTTGGCTGTTGGTCTGGGAATCTATCTGCCAACGCAAAGCACGTTGATGATTGTCGTCGGCGCGATAGTCGGCTGGTTCTTCGACCAACGCGCTAATCGCACGCCAAAGCCCGAAGCGACGAAACAGCTCGGCGTGCTGCTCGCGTCCGGCTTGATCGTCGGGGAAAGCATCATAGGAGTCATCCTTTCCGCAATCGTCGTGTTTTCCGGCAAGGCTGCGCCGCTCGGCGTGGTGGGTCCTGGATTTGAGATAGCCGGCGTTTTTATCGGCGGCCTCGCGTTCGCCGTTATCGCATTCCTGCTCTACCGGTGGATCTTGCGAATGGCCACTGCAAGATCGGCATGAAACGACAATGGAACTCGCTGCTCTGGGTTGGCTTTGTTGTCGCCGTCGCCGGATTGTTCTCCTACGGATTTTTCGTCCGGTTTCCAATTACGCGCGATTTTCCATGGGCAAATCTCTTGCTCTTTGGAATTGGCGGTGCCTTGTTGATTGTTGGGCTATTTCGCGCGTTTGGCCGGTCACAACTTTATTGTGGTAAGATCTTCGGCTCGATCCTAACAGCGATCGCGCTGTTTCTTTTTGGTCTTTTTAGTTACGAAATTTTCTATGTCCTGCGCCAGGTGCCGCTCTCGGCTCATGCGCCGCGCCTCGGCGAAAAGGCGCCGGACTTCATGTTGTTGGATCAAAACGAACAGCCGGTCGGCTTGGGTGATTTGCTTTCCGGGTCGCGGGCTGTTGTAATGATTTTCTATCGCGGTTTTTGGTGACCACTATGCAACTCCGGGTTACGGAGTTTCCAGCAAAAGCTTTCGGAGTTCGATGCGCGTGGCATCCGCGTCGTTGGTATTAGCGTCGATCCACCCGACATTAACCGGCGCCGATCGCAAAAAAGCGGCTATACGTTCCCGTTACTTTCCGATGCTAAAGCCGAAGTGATTCGCCGTTACGATGTGCTGCATCGCGGGGGCGGGGCCAAAAGGCGCGGATATCGCAAGACCCGCTGAGTTTCTGATCGATTCCAGCAGAATCGTTCGTTGGGTCAAGCTCACCGAAAACATCGCGGTTCGTGCGCGGCCGGAGCAAGTTCTCACTGCCTTGAATCAAATTGAGCCGGCAGGGCGGTAATTGACGACGCTCCGCTGAATCAATAACTTCAGCGCGCGTGCATTCCGAATTGGAACAACTACTGATTCTCCAAGATCGAGACCAAAAGATCAGACAGATTCGGACCGAAATTGAGACTGTGCCGCTCCGGCGCAGCAGCCTAGAAGCGCAATTGGCAGCAAGCAGGGCGAGCGTAGAAGGCCTTAAGCAGAGAGCGCGACAGGTGGAAATCGATCGCAAGAGACTTGAGCTGGATGTTGGGACTCGCACCGAGACGATCTCACGTCTCAAGACCCAGCAATACCAGACACGCAAGAATGAGGAATTTCGGGCAATCGGGCACGAGATCGAGCGTTACGAAAATGAAATTCGGAAAATAGAAGACGACGAGTTGGAACTGATGGTGCTCGCCGACAAGGTCAAGGCAGACTTGGCTGAAGAAGAAAAGAAAGCAACCGCAGCTCAAAACTCGATCGCACGGCAGACAGCCGACTTGGAGGAAAAATCGAAAGCTTTGGAGTCGCAGCTACAAGGATTAAGCAAGGAGCGCTCGGAGTTGGCGGGAAAAATTGATGAGGATTCGCTCGGTCGCTTCGAACGTCTCTTCAAAAGCAAGGGGGATGCGGCTGTCGTTGCCATCGAACATGGCGTTTGTACCGGCTGTCACATGAAAGTGACGACTGCCACCGCGGCGCAGGTCAAAGCGGGAAAAGAAATCGTGAGCTGCGAAAATTGTGGGCGAATTTTGTACGAAGGGTAGGGAACACCCACTTGGCGGGAGGTCGGCCGGCGCGCTCGGCGAACGCGCCCTACCAATCACACATTGAACCGAAAGAAAATAACGTCGCCGTCGCGCACAACATAGTCTTTTCCTTCCAGCCGCAGTTTGCCCGCTTCGCGAGCCTTCGCAAACGAACCGAACGCAGCGAGATCATCGTAATGAATCGTTTCCGCCGAAATGAAACCGCGCTCGAAATCCGAGTGAATCGTTCCGGCGGCGGTGGGTGCCTTGTCCCCGGCGTGAATGGTCCAGGCGCGCGTCTCTTTTTCGCCCGTGGTAAAAAAAGTGCGCAGGCCGAGCAGGTGATACACCGCGCGGATGAGCTCGTGGACGCCGCTATCTTCGACGCCCAGCCTGTGCAGATACTCCAGTGCCTCCTGCTCGCTGAGATAGACGAGTTCGCTTTCGATCTGTGCGCTAACCACCACCGCTTCGGTGGCGAAATGATGGCGCGCGTAATCTTGAACAGCATCGACATACCGTGCGGTGGCGCTTCCTTGGTCGCCGGGTGAAATGGCTGCCAAGTCGGATTCAGCTACGTTGCAGGCAAAGATCGTTGGCTTTGCTGTGAGCAGAAAGAATCCGCGCGCGATTGCTTTTTCTTCCGGGCTTAATTCCGCGGTGATCGCGGGCTTTCCAGAATCCAGATGCGTCGACAGTTTCTCAATAATGGCGTTTTCGATGTTTGCCGTTTTGTCACCGGCGTGCAGTTGCTTTTGTAATCGGTCACGCCGTTTCTGCAAAGAAGCCAAGTCTGCAAGAGCAAGTTCTGTATTAATCACTTCAATATCGCGGATCGGATCAATCGTCGCGCTGACATGATGCACATTGCTGTCTTCGAAACAACGCACCACCTGCACAATCGCGTCCACTTCGCGAATGTGGTGGAGGAACTGGTTACCGAGCCCTTCGCCCGCGCTCGCACCTTTGACCAGTCCCGCTATGTCGACAAACTCGATGGCTGTCGGCGTGATTTTTTTTGACTGGGAAATCTGCGTAATTCTCGCCAGTCGCGGATCGGGTACCGTCACGACCCCGACGTTCGGATCGATCGTGCAGAACGGATAATTTTCTGCGGGCGCCTTATGCGTGCGCGTAACCGCATTGAAAAGCGTCGATTTACCGACGTTTGGCAGCCCGACGATTCCCGCACTTAACATTCAACCACAGATGAACACAGATTTACGCAGATGACGTTCCATATTGGCCAAGGATAATCTGTGTTTCATCTGTGATAATCCGTGGCACAAATCTTCTCGGGCCGGCGGGATTTGAACCCGCGACCTGTCGCCGCGGCGACCGCGCTACAAACCCAAGCACTCGAGTTCATCGCGACCACGGCCAGATTTGTAATATCGCTCTCTTTCTGCAACGTCGGCGCGACTAGAAAGCTTTCACTGTGGACCAAAGTCCACGGCATGCCATGACGGGTGGCTTTGGAATGGCCCGGCTTGTGCCGCCGAAGACGTTCAACGAGGTTCTCGCACGATCCCACATAGCGACGACCGGTCTTGCTGCTGCGTAAAATGTAAACGTGAAACAAAACGATAAGAGATTTAATCTTCTCGGGCCGGCGGGATTTGAACCCGCGACCTCTTGAACCCCATTCAAGCGCACTACCAAGCTGTGCTACGGCCCGTTTGCGTTGCACGGACTATTCACTCGTTGCAACGAAATCGCCAGAGCTGAAAATAGTAGCCGGGCGCGCGACGGCAATTCGGCAGACAACCGAATCAAATGGGGCTTGGTTCAGCCATCGCGACCTGTCGCCGCGGCGACCGCACTACCAAGCTGTGCTACGGCCCGCTCAAGCAAATATTGTTTGCCACTTCTGGGTCCGAGGCAAACGTTTCCCGCCTGGTGCGATGAAAGCGATCATAGTAAAACGTGCGCGCGTCCGTTCCATTGCAGTCGCAATTCTGCTTTGTGCGATCGAGACCGTTCTGGCTCAGCCGCGCACAGGGCTCGCCCTAAACGAAGACGCTTTTGCTTTCGCCATGCAGCTCATCAAAGAGAGACATTTCATAGCGGACGGTAAAGGCGCATGGCGCGGACATCGGCCGTCCGCAAACGAAGAGAACGAATTCATCCGACTGCATGGATTCGGCGAATATGCAAAATGGCATCTGGGCATTGACGATCATTACCCGGAAAATACCAAGCAAAGATACAAGTTCCCCTATGGCGATTTCAAAAATGTTCATCGGTGCGGGTTGCTCGCGGCGAAGGCCAGAGCTCGCCAATATGGCTACACCGAAATCGAAAACGCGGCGGCGAAGCTGGAGCGGGCAGTGAGCACGCAATCAAAAAAGTAGTGCACGCCTCGGGTTGCCAATCCAAGCGTCAAGTAGAGATTTTGTAGAGGCGCTCGCCGGGGCGAGCGCCGGTTTAATACGTTCGGCATTTGGCACAAACGCCACTACAACTCAATCGTTCCAGGACGTTAAGAACGCGTCGATCAATTCTGGCAAGTCCTCGCTGTAGCCGCCCTCAAGGACCACTGCCACTGGATGGTCGATGTTGCTTAGCCACTCGCCAAATTTCGCAAAGTCTTCTCGCTCGAGAGTCAATTGCAACAGCGGGTCCCGTGCATACGCATCGAATCCTGCCGAAACAAGAAGCAGATCGGGTTTGAACGCGATCAGTTTCTCCAGCGCCGGCTTTGCAACTTCCACGTGCTGCTTTCGTCTCGTGAAAGGAGCGACAGGATAGTTATCGATGTTCGCGAACGATTTCGCGCCGGTTCCGGGGTATGCTGGGAATTGGTGGATCGACGCAAATTGAATTCGGCGATTGTGCGCCACGATCGCCTCTGTGCCATTGCCGTGATGTCCATCGAAATCCCAAATAGCAACGCGTTCAGCGCTGTTCTCCAATGCGTCGAGCGCAGCGATGGCGATGTTGCTGAAATAACAGAAACCCATCGCGCGGTCGCGCTTGGCGTGATGCCCGGGCGGTCGCATCAGGCTAAAGGCAGATTCGCCGCGCAACGCCGCGCGTGCTGCCTCAATCGCCCCACCGGCCGAGCAACGCGCGTACGTCGCGATGTTAGGATAATCTGGCGTGTCGAGGTCGAAATCTTCGCGCGCGTTGGCGACGTGTTCGACATGCTGGCGTGAATGCGCGCGCAACAATTCATCATCCGCCGCCGCACGCGGCGACCGCCATTCCCAGTCAGGGTGCCGATGCTTTAACACTGGCGCGATGCGAGCGATGCGCTCCGGTCGTTCTGGGTGGCCCGGCTTGGAATATTCGAGGCAGCTCGGGTCGTAAAAAGTAGTCATCAAAGTTGCAAGATAGCGATCCGGCGCATATTCGACTACAACCATGTCACAACTGCCCTGTCGTGTTGAGCGCAGCGAAACATCTCTGTCTATTCCTGCAGGCGACGAGTTCAAATACGAACTGAGATTCTTCTCCCGCGACTGCGGGATCAGAATGAAATTTATGAGACGGCCCGAACGACGATGCTAAACGGCCAGAAAATTGTGGTAGTAATGCCCGCGTATAACGCCGCGCGCACGTTGCGTCAGACTTACGATGAAGTCATGGCGCACGGCATAGTGGATCTTGTAATCGTCGTAGACGATGCCAGTCACGATGAGACCGTAGCAATCGCGCGCACCCTGCAACACGTGCAAGTGGAGATGCATCCGGAGAATCGTGGTTACGGCGCGAACCAAAAGACTTGTTACCGGCTCGCGCTAGCTGCGGGCGCAGATATCATTATCATGATTCATCCTGATTATCAGTACACGCCGCAGTTGATTCCTGCGATGGCGGCTCTTGTAGCAAGCGGACTTTACCCCTGTGTGCTTGCGTCACGCATTCTTGGGGGAGGCGCACTTCGCGGTGGCATGCCGTGGTGGAAATACATCTCAAACCGCGTCCTGACGCTCGTGGAAAATCTCCTTATCGGTGCGAAACTTTCAGAATATCACACAGGCTATCGCGCATTTTCGCGCCAATTGCTGGAGCGGTTGCCGTTGGAGGCAAATTCCAACGACTTTGTGTTCGACAACCAAACCCTCGCGCAAGTCGTTGCCCTCGGCTGCGCGATCGGCGAAGTGACGTGCCCAGCCAGATACATGCCCGAGGCGTCATCAATCAATTTTCGCAGAAGCGTGCGCTACGGCTTGGGCTGCGTGGCAACCGCTCTGCGTTTCCGGCTGGCGCGATGGGGTCTTACGCAGCCAATCGTTTAAGTATCGGCTGCTACAAAATACTACTCGATCAGTATCCTCGCACGACGTAATGGCCGTGGATCCAGACTCTCTGACCGTGCCGCGACGCCCAATGTCCCGGCTTCCAGACGTAATACGTCCGCCCTTGGTAATAACCAGGCCCGTGAACGTAGTAAGGCCGATCGCCAACCTCCACCGCGACGGAACCCGCATAACCACCGTAGGGCCTGCCATAATAGGGTCCTCCTCTATAATAGGGTCCTCCTCTATAATAGGGTCCTCCTCTATAATAGGGTCCTCCTCTATAATAGGGTCCTCCTCCATAATAGGGTCCGTAGCCTGGGTATGCGCTGTAATCTTCGCAACCCACTGCACCGAGAGCGACGGAAATCAAAACCAATCCGAATAGCGGCCATGTGAGTTTGGTTTTGACCTTACGCTCTGCGGAAACCGTTTTTGTATCCACACGATCAACAATGTTTGTCTTCATACAATCATTATACGGATTCGGAGTACATTTTACGCGCCTAGCTCTTATTGAAAATGCGCGCAGGTCGCAAAGAGGCTGTTCGCCGGAAAACGGCTAGACGACCCCTTGATCAAGCATCGCGCCGGCGACTTTCACGAAGCCAGCGATGTTCGCCCCTACTACAAGATTACCCGGGTGCCCGTACTCCGCGGCGGTTTCCCATGCGTTCTTGAAGATCGTGGACATGATGTGACGCAAACGCGAATCAACTTCTTCGCACGGCCATGGCAAACGCATCGAGTTCTGGCTCATCTCAAGCCCGGATGTGGCGACGCCACCAGCATTCGCCGCTTTGCCAGGACCGAAAAGAATCTTTTTCTCGAGGAAGAGATCCACTCCGGCTGGGATAGTCGGCATGTTGGCCGCTTCAGAAACCAGATAGCAACCGTTCTCGACCAATTTCCTTGCATCTTCGCCGGTGATTTCGTTTTGCGTCGCGCACGGAAACGCGCAGTCACACTTAAGTCCCCATGGCCGCTGACCGGCCACGTATTTCGCACGAAATTTTTTCGCATAGGCGTCGATGCGTCCTCGGCGCACATTTTTGATGCTTTTAACAAAGGCTAGCTTCTCTTCGGTGAGTCCGTTCTTGTCGTAGATAAACCCGCTGGAATCGGACATGGTGATTGGCTTCGCGCCGCACTCGATCAATTTTTCTACAGTGAATTGCGCGGCATTGCCCGCTCCCGAGACCGTACAAACTTTGCCCTCAATGGTTTCATTGCGTGTTTTGAGCATTTCCTCCGCGAAATAAACTGCGCCGTAACCAGTCGCCTCCGGCCGCATGAGTGAGCCACCCCAATTAGGATCTTTGCCAGTCAACACACCAGTAAACTCGTTAGCCAACCGCTTGTATTGGCCAAAAAGATATCCCACCTCCCGACCGCCGACGCCGATGTCGCCCGCAGGCACGTCGGTATTGGGACCGACGTGGCGAAAGAGCTCGGTCATAAACGATTGACAGAAACGCATGACCTCGGTGTCGGTTTTGCCTTTCGGATCAAAGTCCGCGCCACCCTTGCCACCGCCCATCGGTAGACCCGTGAGCGAATTTTTAAAAACTTGTTCGAACGCGAGGAACTTGATGATGCTGGCACAGACCGTCGGATGAAAGCGCAGCCCGCCCTTGTACGGGCCGAGCGCACTATTCATCTGTACGCGAAAACCGCGGTTCACCTGTATCTGGCCTTCACCGTCAATCCAGGGAACCCGGAACTGAATCATGCGCTCCGGTTCGACCAGACGCTCCAGAATCTTGGCATCCCGGTACTTCTTATTGCGCTCGATCACCGGGCGGATCGATTCCAGCACCTCGGTCACTGCCTGAAGAAACTCAGGCTCGCTAGGATTACGTTTTTTAACTGTTTCGAGAACTTCCTGAATGAGAGCCATAGAATTGTTTGTGAGCCTTTGGACCTCGCTTTGGAACAATAAACCTGGTGCGCGATGCCCAGTTTGAACCTGCGACTTGTCGCCGCGGCGACCGCTCTACTATAAAGTCGAGCGCTAAATGTTGAACTGCGGGAGAAGACGTGCGCGATGCAGGGTTTGAACCTGCGACTTCTTGCGTGTGAAGCAAGCGCTCTACCACTGAGCTAATCGCGCGCGTTTTCAGAAGCGGACAAAATAGAGAGCGCACGAGACAGCGCAAGCCAGGTGCCCCCCGCGCGTCGCCTGCCAAACGGGATGCAGGCAAGCGTCGGGCGCTTGCCCTACAACAAATGCCATCCTAATTAGAGGCATGTCTGAACACAAAATCACTCTCACTTGGAAGCGCGGCGACAAGCCGTTCGAGTACCAGAAATATTCGCGCGATCACACCTGGAAATTCGAGGGCGGACACGAGATGCAGGCATCGGCTGCGGCTGCTTACCTGGGCAATCCGCAATTGGTCGATCCGGAGGAAGCATTTGTGGCGTCTCTTTCGAGTTGTCACATGCTGACCTTCCTCGCCATCGCCTGCAAAAAGAAGTTCGTGCTCGACGAATATGTTGACGACGCCATCGGTCACATGGACAAAAACGCTGAAGGCAGACTTGCCATTACCCGTGTGACTCTAAGGCAGCGGCTCAAATTCTCCGGCGACAAACAACCATCGCAGCAAGAAATCGAGGAGATGAATCATGGCGCGCACGAGCAATGCTTCATCGCGAATTCGGTGAAGACCGAGGTCAAAGTCGAAACGCAGACGTAGCTCACTTCATGTTGTAGCGGCGTTTGTGTCAAACGCCGATCTAAATTCAAGGCGCTCGCCGCGCCGAGCGCCTCTACAACGCCTTTTGATCTGTGCAATCTGTGTAAATCTGTGGCTCAATAACGCTGATTTATGAATCCCAAGGCAGACTCGCAACGCATGGACAAAATCGTCAGTCTCTGCAAGCGACGCGGCTTCATTTTTCAATCGAGCGAAATTTATGGTGGCCTCAACGGCGCCTGGGATTACGGCCCAATCGGCGTCGAACTAAAGCGCAACCTTAAGAATTATTGGTGGCGCGTGATGGTCCACGAACGCGAGGACGTGGTCGGGATGGACGGCGCGATCCTGACGCACCCCGAAGTTCTCATGGCATCAGGACACGTAGAGGGATTCTCCGATCCGATGATCGATTGCCGATCATGCAAGGCGCATCTGCGGCTAGACCAGCTCATCGAGAAAAAGGGGGGCAAGCAATGCCCAAATTGCGGTGGCAAAGACCTGACCGAAGCGCGCCAGTTCAATCTGATGTTCGAAACGCATGTGGGTGCCGCGGCAGATGAAAGCTCCATCGCTTACCTGCGTCCTGAGACAGCGCAGTCCATCTTCGTCCAGTTCAAAAATATTCTGGAAGTTTCACGAAAAAAATTGCCGTTCGGCATCGCTCAGATCGGCAAAGCGTTTCGCAACGAAATTAACCCACGCAATTTTACTTTTCGCTCGCGCGAGTTCGAACAGATGGAGCTGGAATATTTTTGCCGACCCGAGCAAGGAATGGAATTGCTCGAGTATTGGAAGGAAGAACGTCTGAAGTTTTACGAGAACATCGGTATCCCGCGTGACAAGTTGCATGTCAGGACGGTTCCGGACGAAGAGCGCGCTTTTTATTCAAAAGGAACTTACGACATTGAATATGATTTTCCGTTTGGCGCTCAGGAACTCGAAGGGGTTGCTTACCGCACTGATTACGATTTGTCGCAGCATCAACAAGCAAGTGGAAAATCGCTCGAATATTTTGACGAAGAAACAAAACAAAGATTTGTCCCGCATGTTGTAGAACCGAGCGCAGGCGTCGATCGCACCGTGCTGGCGTTAATCTGCGAGGCATATTCAGAGGACGAAGCACCGGACGAAAAAGGTAAAATGGAAGCGCGTGTGGTGCTGCGATTTCATCCGCGACTTGCCCCAATCAAGGCCGGGATATTCCCGCTGCTAAAGAACAACGCGCAGCTGGTCGCAAAAGCGAAAGCGATTGTCGATGTGTTGCGGCCGGATATGACCGTTTTCTATGACGAGAGTGGTGCCATCGGCCGCCGATATCGGCGTCAGGATGAAATTGGCACTCCCTTCGGAGTGACTGTTGATTTTGAGACGCTCGGAGCGAAGGACCCTGCACTGCGCGACACTGTCACTTTGCGCGATCGCGATTCTATGAGACAGGAACGCGTCGCACTCAAGGATCTGCCGGCAATCTTACGGGAACGGCTCGTGTGATGGATCTCGCGCAGTTCCGTGAGTACTGTTTGAGCAAACCACGCGCAACTGAAGGAACGCCATTCGGGCCCGATGTTCTTGTGTTCAAAGTCGGTGGAAAGATGTTCGCATTAGCAGTTCTCGATGAAATGCCGAGCACCGTGAACTTAAAATGCGACCCTGATTGGGCACTCGACCTCCGCGGTCGTTACGAGCAAGTTAGTCCGGGTTATCACATGAACAAGAAACATTGGAACACTGTCGAGATTGAGAGTGGCATCCCTAGTGCTGAGTTGCGAAAAATGATCGACCGCTCCTACGGTCTCGTGGTCGAAAGTCTGCCAAAATCTATGGCAAGGGTTGGAGCTCGACCTCGCCGAAACTCAACTCCAGCGCGTCGCGGGCGACGTTGAGAAAATTATCGGCCGCGTCAGTGAGGGCAACGTATAGCTGAGCGTTGTTTGGAGGCGCCGCGCGCAGTGATTGTCGATCCAGCATTTCTTCTACTGCGTGGGCGCAATTTTGCGCGGAATCGACTAGTGTGATTTGGCGGTTGACCACTCGTGCGATCGCGCCGGCGAGCAACGGATAATGTGTGCAACCAAGCACAAGCGTGTCGATTCCGTCGGCAAGCAGAGGCTGGAGATAACGCATAATCATTTGATCCGTCACCGCATCGTCGAGCAATCCTTCTTCGATTAACGGGACCAGCAACGGACAAGCGCGACTGCTCACCCGCACATTATTGTCGGTTGCGCGCAATGCCTTTTCGTACGCGCCGCTGCGAATCGTCGCTCGGGTTCCGATCACGCCGATGTGCCGATTGCGTGTCGCTTGTAGTGCAGCTCGCGCTCCAGGTTCAATAACTCCGATTACGGGCACGGAAAATTTGTTTGCCAACAACGGCAGCGCGACTGATGAAACCGTGTTACACGCGACAACGAGCGCCTTCGCATTCTTCCGCATCAGCATTCCCGCCAGTTCGACTGCGTAGCGTTGCACCGTTTCGGAGCTTTTCGGGCCGTAAGGAACACGCGCCGTGTCGCCAAGATAACAAATGCTTTCGTTTGGCAATAAATCGCGCAGCGCCTTCACCACGGTGAGGCCGCCAATCCCCGAATCGAAAACGCCAACGGGCCGCGGGTCATTCATGCAGCAGGAAACTCATGGCGATGGCCGCACGCTGCAAACAGCAGCGCCTCGCCCTTTCAAACGGAGAGGATAGGGTGAGGGTTGATTTCCGGCGCGTGAGCGATCCCTCACCTCAGTCCTCTCCCTTCACCAATGGAGAGGCGGAATCTGTGGCACAAAGGTGCGTTGGCAATTTGCAAACGTCGTCGAGTTTCGGATGATTGATCGCAAATGGCGGAACTCCCCAAGAGATACGATCCGAAAGCGGTCGAACCGAAGTGGTATCAGCGATGGATCGATGATCAGGCTTTCATTGCGGACGCGAAATCCTCGAAGCCGCCGTTCTCAATCGTGATGCCGCCGCCCAATGTCACAGGTGTGCTTACGCTTGGCCACGTGCTCAACAATACGATTCAGGACATTCTTGCCCGCCGTGCTCGCATGCAGGGCTTTGAAGTCCTTTGGCTGCCGGGAATGGATCACGCCGGAATTGGGACGCAGACTGCAGTCGAGAAATATTTGCGGCGAACTGAAAACAAAACGCGACACGATCTTGGTCGCGAGGAATTTTTACGACGTGTTCTCGAATGGCAGGATAAACACGGCGGCATCATTATCGAACAGCTCAAGCGGCTGGGTTGTTCATGTGATTGGTCGCGCCAACGCTACACGCTCGATGAGGCTTATGCCGCTGCCGTGCAACGAGCTTTCGTCGAGCTTTACGACAAGGGGCTGGTCTATCGCGGCCGTCGAATGATCAATTGGGACCCAGTCGCGCAAACCGCGGTCTCGGACGAAGAGGTGATTTCGAGGCCGCAAAAAGGAAAACTCTATTTCGTTCGCTACGAGATAGTGGAAGAGCCAGGTCGTTTTCTCGAAGTGGCAACCACCAGGCCGGAAACGATCATGGCCGATACCGGGATGGCTTTTCATCCCCGCGACAAACGATACCTCGATCTTTTAGGCAAACACGCCTGGCGTCCGCTCGCGCGCGAGAAGATTCCCATCATCGCCGATGAAGCGATTGATCCCGAATTCGGCACTGGCGTTCTGAAAGTTACGCCTGCGCATGATGCACTCGACTTCGAGATCGGCCAGCGTCACGACCTGCCGATCATCGATGTGCTGCATCCGGATGGACGCATCAATTGTCCAGCAGTTCCGGAGTTGAATGGGCTGGACCGATTCGAAGCGCGAGAAAAAGCCGCGGAGCTACTGCAGGCGAGGGGAGCGCTGGCGAAAACGGAGCCGTATGAAAACAATGTTGGGTTCAGCGATCGCAGCGACGTGCCAATCGAGCCGCGGATCAGCGAGCAATGGTTTCTGCGCTACCCAAAAACGAAAGAGGCGCTCGCCGTAGTGCGCGATCATCTTATCCGCTTTTTTCCCGCGCACTGGGAGAAGGTTTACGCTCAGTGGCTGGAGAACATCCGCGATTGGTGCATCAGCCGACAAGTATGGTGGGGGCACCGGGTACCCGCGTGGTACCGGAAATCTCAAGTTCCAAATTCCAAATCCCAAATCGGAGGGGAAATTTACGTCGGCATCGAACCGCCGCCTGATCCCGGGAACTGGATTCAGGATGAAGACACGCTCGACACCTGGTTTTCGTCGTGGCTCTGGGCGTATGAGACGATGGATCAGGAAACGCGAAGGAAATTTTATCCAACCAGTGTGCTCGTAACTGCGGCGGACATTATTTTCTTCTGGGTCGCAAGGATGATCATCGCCGGCCTCGAGTTCAAGCCTGGCAAATCCAGCACGATTGAAGACAACATCCCGTTTCACCACGTTTTCTTCACCAGCATTGTTCGCGACCAGCTGGGTCGCAAAATGTCGAAGTCGCTCGGCAATTCGCCCGATCCGCTCGAGTTGATCGACAAATACGGCGCCGACGGCTTGCGGTTTGGTCTGATGCGCATCGCGCCCACAGGCCAGGACATTCGCTTCGACGAGAAACAAATCGAAGAAGGCCGTAACTTCGCGACGAAGCTTTGGAATGTCGCGCGCTTTCGTCAGATGCATGGTGCGAGCGATCCCGCGCCAGAAATCGATACTCAGGCGTTGTCGATCTTTGCCATCGAAGTGCTGGCGCGCCTGAACGAGACAATCGACGCAATCGAGGCTGCATACCGCGAATATCAATTCAACGTAGTCGCGCAACGCCTCTACGATTTTGTTTGGAGCGATTATTGCGACTGGTTTGTTGAAGCGGCCAAGACTGACATTTTTGGTGAGGACGAAGCGAAGAAAAAGTCGGCGTTGGCAGTCATGGACTTTGTGCTGTCGGCGATATTGCGATTGCTGCATCCCTTTATGCCGCACATTAGTGAAGAGCTCTGGTTGTTGCTGGGATTTGGAGAAGATTCGATTCAATTTGCATCCCCGCCGCAAAAAGTTGGTTTGGATGAGTTGGAGGATGTCTTGGAGAAGCGGCAACTCGTGTCGGCCATTTATCAAACTGTACAGACCGGGCGTAATCTTCGTGCAAAATACAACATTCCGTCGAACAAGAAGATACGTCTTCTTTTACGCTCAGAAAGTAAAGCAATTCCGGATCAGATTCTAACGCTGACGCGGTTGTTGAATGCCGAGGAGGTAGAGTTAGACCCAAAATATCGGGCGCAGGCTGGACACCCTGTCGCCATTACGCCGCTCGGTGAGATTTTTCTAACCGTAGGCGCCGCGGACGAGGCGCGAGAGCGAGAGCGGCTGGACAAGGAAATTGCAAAACTTGAAAACGATCTGCGTACAGTGGAAGCGAAACTGCAAGATAGTTCGTTCGTTGATCGTGCCCCCGCGGCCATCGTGGAGGAGCATCGGCGGCGCCTTGCGGAGTTCACTGCGCAGCTGGCGAAGCTGAGACAGGCGCGCGCAGACCTGAAGTAAAAATTATTTTCTGCTCCTTTATCCGCGCGCCGCGCTTTTGAAAGAATTCCTTGAGCTCGGGCGTGTAGAAGGTCTCGTCGTATTCCTGATTTAATTCAAGCCACACCCGGCCGCGCGCCGTTAGATGCCTTGCGAGGTCGTCGAGAAAGAATTCCCATTCTTGCACCTTCCAAAGACCAGGCATTTTATGTTCGTTGAAGCAGACCATGAAAGCAGTGATGAGATCGAATTTTCGTCCGAGCTCGGGGAGAGGCCGAAAAGGTTCAATTCGTTGGACTATGCGATGGACACCGAGAAGTCGCGTAATTTCGCGGAACATGGGCAGCCGGTCTATATCGAGACCAAGTCCGGAATGACCGAGCAGTTGCGCAATGTAGAGGAAGTATCCTGCGCCGCAGCCGAGATCCAGAATCCGTTTCGGTCGCGACAAATCGAGCTCAAGGTCGCGGATCCGGCGGATATTGATTTCAATCCAACGCTCCAGATCGAGATATTTCGGCCAGTCCGCGCCGGGATTTGCGACTGCGTATTGCCGACGAATCTGCTCGAACCCAGCTGGGTCGATTGTTTCGATCACCCGTTTTGTATCAAGCGCGAAGCGATTAGTTCGCAGCAACCTGAGCGTATGTTTTCTCGCGCTGGCGAGGCTACGGCCATCTACAAGCTTTCGTATTTTGTGGCGAAATCGCACCTGACGATAGATCACAGCTTGTAGCGAAGCGCAACAATTTCAATTAAACTGCAAACAAGATGAGCGTCTGGAAAAAGCTGCTCTGGTTTGGTGTGGCTGCGCTGGGAACATGGTCGGTAGCCATGCTGGCGTTATCTCGCGGCGAGCAGATCAGCGCACTCTGGATCGTTGCCGCTGGATTTTGCGCGTTGTCGATCAGCTATCGTTTTTACAGTAAGTGGCTGGCGACAAAGGTGCTCGTGCTCAATGAGGCGCGAGCGACGCCGGCAATCCTGCAAAACGACAACAAGGATTATGTGCCAACGAACCGATGGATGGTTTTCGGACATCACTTTGCAGCCATTGCTGGTCCCGGACCTTTGGTTGGGCCAGTACTGGCAGCGCAGTTTGGTTTCCTTCCTGGCACTCTTTGGATCCTGATCGGCGCGACTTTGGGCGGTGGTGTGCACGACATGATTGTTTTGTTCGCCTCAATTCGGCGCGGCGGAAAGACACTCGGCCAAATGGTAAAGGAAGAAATCGGGCCGGGCGTTGGCCTGCTCGCTCTCGTTAGCGTCCTCGCGATCATGATTATCCTACTCGCGGTTTTGGCGCTGGTAGTGGTTCAAGCTCTCGCAGAAAGTCCCTGGGGCGTTTTCACCATCGCGGTTACGATTCCTCTTGCGCTGATTATGGGCATTGCGCTCCGCACAGGAAAAGTAAGCGTCCTCGTCGTAACGATTTTCGGATTGCTTGGCTTGGCATTTGGCGTGTGGGGCGGACAATTTCTCGGACATTTTCCCGCGATTGAAGCGTGGTTCCGCCATGATCAGAAATGGCTGGCGTGGGCCATCATGTTCTACGGGCTGGCCGCGTCGATCTTGCCTGTGTGGATGTTGCTCACGCCCCGCGATTATCTCAGCACGTTTTTGAAACTTGGAACCGTGGCGATGCTCGCGGCCGCAGTGGTGCTAATTCACCCGATGCTGCAAATGCCGGCGATCACAAAATTCATTGATGGCAGTGGCCTTGTCTTTGCAGGTCCAGTGTTTCCATTTGTCTGCATCACCATCGCCTGCGGCGCAGTGTCAGGATTTCACTCTCTAATTGCCTCGGGCACTACGCCAAAAATGATAAGACGTGAGTCACGAATCCGAAGCATTGGCTACGGCTCGATGGTGACCGAAATGATGGTCGCATTGATGGCAATGATCGCCGCGTGCGTGCTGCAACCGGGAGAATATT
>Ga0209056_10000046_pt1 | contig 113021 bp, 92 predicted proteins | sample GraSoiAngelo_114_FD_185876 | JGI IMG/M metagenome (GOLD analysis project Ga0209056, IMG submission 185876) | Grasslands soil microbial communities from the Angelo Coastal Reserve, California, USA - 14_0903_13_40cm (SPAdes) (version 2) | ecosystem: Environmental > Terrestrial > Soil >... | reverse complement strand
GCAGCTGCTGTGGTCGATCTGGATCTGGGCCGCCAGATTCGCGGTACCGTTCGGCGTGGCGGCTGTCAAGAAGGTTTGCGGATCGATGGCCTGGCCGAATCCGTTCACGTAGGTGACGCCGCCATCGGTCGAGCGCTGGACATCGATATTGAATGTGAGCACGTCGTGGTAGGCGAGGTACACGGTCTTTGGACCGATAGCGTCCATCCACTGGCGGTCGTCGCCGGGAATCGCGGCCACCAGCGGGTTCGGCGGAGTAAAGTTGTCGCCGCGATCGGTGGAATGCGTTCCCGTTACGCCCGGCACCAACGTTAGGCTGGTCAGCGGCAGGTTCGGAATACCGGTGGTCGGGTCCGCACTGTTGACGGCGATGTCAGCATCGCCACCGCCGGGCGCGAGGCCGAGATTCTCTGGAGTGCCGACGTTATTGGCACACCCACCGTTCGTCAGGCTAAAGATGCCGCAATTATCCGGCTGGCCTTCATACTTGAAGGGCAGCGTCTGGTTGGCGTTGGGCGAGCCGTCGAGCCTTCTATTCCAGCGCCACAGATCCACGCCTCCGGGAACACCACGGATGGAGACCACGTAGGCCGTTCCTTGGGCATCGACGCGGTCGCCGGGCTCCACGCCCCGGACGATGAACGCCAGGGGGCTCGCACCTGTCGGCACCGGCGCCAACTGTGGCAAGCATAAGCTTTGGTTCGGGCTGAAAGGAGCGCTCCCTGGCCCAACGAACGGCGGAATCGCCTCCGCGATCCCACGACTACTCGGACAGTTGCGTTCGTTGGCGGTGGCCTGAGCAAGAAGGGTGGGGGCAGCGAGCGACAAGGTGCCTACGACAGCGGTCAGCGTCCGGAGCTTGCCCATGGTTTGTTCTCCGTGCGGCGGTTGGATTCCGCTAGCTTCCACGGCGGCGCGATGCGCCCGAAATTGGGCAGCATCTCACATGCCATGGAGTCGCCGGAGGAGCTCGGCGCGACCTGTTACCATGTCATGCCACAGCCGCGAAACCGTCGCGTGTCCAACAGTGGCCCTCGCCGCGGTACGCTTGGGTTCAACCGCACGGTGCGCCGAAGCTTAGGCACCAGCTTGAGGAAAGCCGGCGCGCCCACTACTTGAGCCGTTTGGGGGCTGCGGCTCCGCCGGACGCGGACTCGGCCGGGCATGGCGACCGACGCCGCGCCCCGGCGTGATGCGTCGGCGCCTCAGTCTCTTTCGTCGAGGGATCTACGGGGGGAAGCTCCCGAGGCAGGACTCGAACCTGCGACCCGCCGGTTAACAGCCGGCTGCTCTACCAGCTGAGCTACTCGGGAAGAGAAACGTCAGACATCAGACGTCAGCGTCGGGCGAAATATCGGGCTTCGGGGAGCGGACTTCAACCGGGGCCGTCGCCCCTGACGTCTTCCACGGCAGCTCCGCGAGCGCCATACCTCCCAAGATCAGCGCCCCGCCCGCCCATTGCGTGAGCGAGAGTCGCTCTCCCACGACGAGCCACGAGGCCGCCGCCGCAAACAGCGGCTCGAAGCAGAAAATCAGCGCCGCGCGCGCCGCCGACATGTGACGCTGCGCTGCCGCCTGCAGCACGAACGACAGCGTGCTGGCGAAGACAACCGTCCAGGCGAGCGCCGCAGCGAAGGTGGGCGTCCAGTCGATCCGCGGCCGTTCGAACAGCGCGGCCGCGACCGCCGCGACGAGGGCCGTGCCCGCGATCTGCATCCACACGAGCCGGCGCGCGTCGCTGTGACGGGACAGCTCGCTGACGACCACGATCTGCCCGCCGAAGCAGAGGGCGCAGATGAGGGTGAGGAGGTCGCCGCGGTTCAGCCCGCCCGCGTCCGGGGCGGTGAGGAAGTACATGCCGACGCCGGCCAAGGCGAGCGCGGCGGCGGCGAGCCAGCCGGGGCGCTGGCCCAGCACCACGAAGCCGATCAGGGGGGCGAGCACCGATGAAATGGCCACGATGAACGCCGAGCGGGCCGGGGTCGTGACGAGGAGCCCGAAGGTCACCGACACGAACCCGACGGCGACGAGCGCGCCCAGCAGCAGGCCGCCCGCGAGCTCCCGGCCGCGGGGCAGGGGGGTGAAGCGGGTCCCCGGCGCGAGCAGCAGCGCGGCGATCCCGAAGCGGACGGCGAGGAACGCGAGCGGCGTCGCGTAGGCGAGCCCGCTCTTCACCGCCACGAAGCTCGTGCCCCACATGGCGGTGGCGAGGAGCAGCGTGAGATCGGCGCGGCGGGGGGTCACCCGTCCAGCACCTCGCGCACCTTGCGCGCCAGCCCGTCGGGCGTGAACGGCTTCTGAATGAATGCGGTGCCCGGGTCGAGCACGCCGTGCTGCGCCACCGCCTCGTCCGCATACCCGGACATGTACAGCACCCGCATCTCCGGCCGCTGCTCGGCGAGGCGATGCACCAGCTCGCGGCCGCTCATCTCCGGCATCACGACGTCCGTCAGCAAGAGATCGATGGGGCCCGCGTGCTGCCCGGCCAGGCGCAATGCGTCCGGGCCGCCGCTGGCGACGAGCACGGCGTAGCCGGCGTGCTCCAGGATCTTGCGGGCGAGCAGGCGTACCAGCTGCTCGTCCTCGGCGACCAGCAGGGTCTCACGTCCGCCGGCGGGGGCGACCAGGGCGCGCGCGGGGCCGCTGCGCTCCGGCGCCTCCGCCACGCGCGGCAGGTAGATGTGAAACGCACTGCCGCGGCCCGGTGCGGTGGCCACGGCGATGTGGCCGCCGCTCTGCCGCACGATGCCGTACACCGTGGCGAGGCCGAGCCCCGTGCCCTTGCCGCGCGGCTTGGTGGTGAAGAACGGCTCGAACAGGTGCGCCCGCGTGTCCGCGTCCATCCCCACCCCGGTGTCCGTCACGGCAAGCGACACGTACGGCCCGGGCGGCGCCTCGGGGACGGGTGAGGCGTCGCCGCCCGAGAGCGCGGCGTTGGCCGTCCCGATCGTGAGGCGCCCGCCCTGGGGCATCGCGTCGCGGGCGTTCACCGCGAGGTTCACGAGCACCTGCTCGAGCTGGCCCGCGTCGGCCCGCACGGCGCCCAGCGCGGGCTCCGCGGCCAGCACGAGCTCGATGTCCTCGCCGATGAGCCGCCGCAGCATCTTGGCGACGTCGCTCACCAGGTGATTGAGGTCGAGCACCGTCGGCTGCAGCACCTGGCGTGCGCTGAAGGCGAGCAGCCGGCGGATCAGGTCCTTGGCGCGCGTGGCCGCGTCGCGGATGATCTCGAGCTCTTCGCGCAGCGGCCCGGCCGGCGGAACGTCGAGCAGACCCAGCTCCACGGCGCCGAGGATCGCCGTCAGCACGTTGTTGAAGTCGTGCGCGATCCCGCCCGCGAGCCGGCCGACGGCATCCATCTTCTGCGCCCGGAGCAACTGCTGCTCCAGGCGCCGGCGCTCGCGCCGCACGCCGGCGTCCGCGACCGCCCGGGCGACGGCGGGCCCGAGCCGCTGCAGCCGGTCCTTCATGATGTAATCCGTGGCCCCGGCCCGCATCGCCGCCACGGCGGTGTCCTCGCCCACGCTCCCCGACACCACGATGAACGGGGCGTCGCTGCCGTGGTCCTGGAGCACCGCCAGCGCGGCGGGGGCGTCGAATCCCGGCATCGTGTAGTCGCTCAGGACGACGTCCCAGGGCTGCCGCACGAGCGTCGCGCGCATCGCGTCGGCACTCTCCACGCGCTCGTGGCTCGGCTCGAACCCGGCCTGCCGCAGCGCGCGCACCATCAGCTCCGCGTCGCTGGGGGAGTCCTCTACGATGAGCACCCGCAGCGGGGTGCGGGGCGGGGAGGTCATGACAGTGCGGCCAGGTAGCGGCCGGTGGCGGAGTCGGCGGTCCGGGCGACCTGCTCCGGCGTGCCCTCGGCCACGATGCGGCCGCCGTCCGCCCCCGCACCGGGCCCGAGGTCGATGACCCAGTCGGCGCGCTTGATCACGTCGAGATGATGCTCGATCACGAGCACCGTGTGGCCCGCATCCACCAGCCGGTCGAGCACCTTGCAGAGCGTGCGCACGTCGTCGAGGTGCAGGCCGGTGGTAGGCTCGTCCAGAATGTAGAGCTTGCGGTTGCCGCGCCCGCGGCCGGCGCGTGCGCCTGCCAGCGCCAGCTCGCGCGCGATCTTGAGCCGCTGCGCCTCGCCGCCCGACAGCGTGGTCGCGGGCTGGCCGAGCCGCAGATAGCCGAGCCCCACTTGCTGCAGCTGCCACAGGGCGCGCGCGAGACCCGGCTGGCGGTGGAAACGCTGGAGCGCGTGGTCCACGGTCCAGTCGAGCACGTCGTGGATCGAGCTGCCGTCGAGCTTCACCGCGAGCACCTCCGGCTTGAAGCGCTTCCCCTGGCACACGTCGCACGGGACGAACACGTTGGCGAGAAACACCATCTCGATCAGCACGTGCCCGGCGCCCTCGCACGCCTCGCAGCGCCCGCCCGCGACGTTGAAGGAGAACGTGCTCGCGCTGTAGCGCCGCTCGCGCGCCAGCGGCACCGCCGCAAACAGGCCGCGTAGCTCGTCGAACGCCTTCACGTAGGTGATGGGATTGGACCGCGGGGTGCGCCCGATGGGCGACTGATCCACCAGCACGACGTCCGCGAGCGCCTCCCACCCCTCGAGCGAGCGCACCTCCCCCACGGGCTCACCCAGGTGCTGCTTCGCGCTGTGGGCTCCCCGCAGCCGCGCCTCGAGCTGACGGTACAGAACGTCGTGCACCAGCGTGGACTTCCCCGAGCCCGACACCCCCGTCACCGCGGTGAGCGTCCCGAGCGGCACGCGCACGTCCACGTCCCGCAGGTTGTGCAGGCGCGCGCCCTTCACGCCGAGCCAGCGGGCCGCTGGGCGCCGCGCCGACGGCACGCCGATGCGCTTCTCCCCCGAGAGGTACTGTCCCGTGAGGGTCCCGGCCTCCCGCACGCCGGCGGCGGGGCCCTGATAGACGACTTGACCGCCGGCCTCGCCGCTCCCGGGGCCGAGCTCCACCATCCAGTCGGCGCAGCGCATCGCCGCCGCGTCGTGCTCGACTACGACCACCGTGTTGCCGACGTCGGCGAGCCGCCGCAGGAGCCCGAGCAAGCGGTCGATGTCCGCCGGGTGTAGCCCGATGGACGGCTCGTCCAGCACATACAGGGTGTCCACGAGGTGCGATCCCAGGGCGTTGGACAGCGCGATGCGCTGCGCCTCGCCCCCGGAGAGGGTGCGGGTGAGGCGGTCGAGCGTCAGATATCCCAGCCCGACGTCGTTGACGAAGGCGACGCGCGCCGCGAGCTCCGCGAGGATGTGCACCGCCACCGCACTCTGGAAGGCCGGAAGCGTCAGAGCCGCGATCCAGTCCGCGAGCTCGCGCGCCGTGAGGGCCGCCGCCTGCGCGATGCTGTTGCCGCCCACCCGCACCGCCAGGGCCTCCGGCTTGAGTCGAGCGCCGCCGCAGGCGGGGCAGGTCTTGGCGAGCTGGTACTGGCGTAGGAACACGCGGATGTACTGCTTGTAGCGCTTCGCCTCGAGCCGCTCGAGAAACGGGAACATGCCGAGGTAGCGCCCGGTGGCGCCGTGCAGCAGCAGGCGGCGGTCGCGCTCCGGTAGGTCGCGCCACGGGGTATCGGTGGCGATCCCCTTGGCCCGCGCAATCTCGCGCAGCAGTCGGCGCCGCCCCTCGTAGCGCGGCTTGGTCCAGGGGTCGAGCGCGCCCTGGGCCAGGGTGCGGCGCGCATCGGGCACGATCAGCGACTCATCGTACTCGAGCACCGCGCCGAAGCCGTTGCACGCGGGGCAGGCGCCGCGCGGGTTATTAAAGGAGAAGAAGCTGGGAGCGAGCGCCGGGGCGGGCGTCCCGCAGGAGGAGCAGGTCGGATGCTCGGAGAAGCGGCGCCGGTCGCCGTTGTCGAGCGTCACGGCGACGCCCTCGCCTTCGCTGAAGGCCGTCGCGACCGCATCCGTCAGCCGCCCCCGGCTCGCGGCCGACGCGGCGACGCGATCCACCACCACCAGCACCTCCGCTCCCTCCCGCACCCGCCGCTCGGCCTCAGGCGCGTCGAGCCGCACCAGTGCTCCGTCCACCTGGGCCCGCACGAACCCGGCGGCGCGCAGCTGCGCCGCCAGCTCGACGTCCGGGCGATGGGCGCTGGGCGGCAGGGGGAAGGCAACGACCAGTGCGGAGTTCGGAGTGCGGAATGCGGAGTGGTCCGCCTCCCCAAACTCCGCACTCCGCACTCCGCATTCCGCAATCAACGCGTCCACCACTTCCTGCACTGTGTCGGCCTTGACCTCCCGCCCGCACTTCACGCAGTAGGGCGTTCCCACGCGGGCCCACAAGAGGCGCAGGAAGTCGTAGATCTCGGTCGCCGTGCCCACCGTGGAGCGGCTCGTCGTGGTCGGGTTCTTCTGCTCGATGGCCACGGCGGGCGAGATGCCGTCGATGCTGTCCACCAGGGGCTTCGGCATCCGCTCGAGGAACTGCTTGGCGTAGGTGGAGAGCGACTCGATGTAGCGCCGTTGTCCCTCGGCATACAGCGTGTCGAACGCGAGAGAGCTCTTTCCCGAGCCGGAGGGGCCGGTGATCACGGTCAGCGCGCGCCGCGGCAGCTCGACCGTAATCCCCTTCAGATTGTGCTGCCGCGCGTTGCGGATGATGACCTGGTTGGGGAACGCTGACATAACCCTCTAACATACAAAGCGAGAGAAGGGAGAGGGGAGAGGTACCTGGCGGCGCAGTGCGACCTTGCGGACCGCCACGGACCGGTCCCCGCTCCCCTCTCCCCCGCCCGGCAGGCGGGACGTAGTTTCGGGGGTCCATGCCCCTCGCCCTGACGCCGCGTCTGCTCCGCCGCGGGCTCGAACTGTTCGCCGTCATCTCGCTCATCGGGGTCCTCCTCGTCCTGGTGTTCTTCGGCGAGAACCTGCAGGGGTTCCTCTCCGGTCTCGCGAACCTGCGTTGGGGATGGATGCTCCTCGGCCTCGGACTCGCCTCCATGGACTGGATCGGCGGCGGCACCCGGCTCTGGGTCGTGGCCCGGCACGTGCATCCCGGCGTGCGGCTCCGCGACATGGTGATCGCGGGCGGGATGAGCGCGTGGGCGGCCTATCTCACGCCGTTCCAGACCGGCGCGGGTCCCACGATGATGTGGGTGATGCGCCGGGCGGGCGTCCGGCTCCCCGAGGCGATGACGTCCACGTTCATGACGTTCGTTGCAACCGTCATCTTTTTCGCCGTGGCGGGCCCCCTCGCCATCTACCTCGGCGCCGGCAAGTCGCTCGCGGAGCACAACGTGGTGCTGGGGATCACCTACTACGGGCTGTTCCGCGCCAGCCTCCGGATCTTCGGCGTCATCGGCGTCGTCATGCTCGTCACCATGATCCGCCCCACCTGGGCACGCGACGCCGTCCACTGGCTGGCCACGCGGCTCGAGCGCCGCAGCCACCGGGTGGCCGTGCGGATCGAGCAGCTGCGAGAGGGGATCGACCGCGCCCATGAGTGCCTCGTGCTCTTCGGCAACCCTCGGGGCTGGCTGGCGCTCTTCTGGGCCGTGCTGCTGTCGGCGCCCTCGCATGCCAACAAGCTCCTCGCCGGCTATGTCGCCCTGCGCGCGCTCGGGATCGTGCCCAATTTCGTCGACATTCTATTGCTCCAGACCTTCATCACGTTCCTGCTGTACTTCGCGCCGACTCCGGGATCATCGGGGCTCGCTGAGCTGCTCTCGGCCGCCGTAATGAAGATCTACGTGCAGGCCCCCTCGCTCCCCACGTACATCCTCATCTGGCGGTTCATCAACAGCTACGCGACCGTGATCGTCGGGTCCCTGGTGTTCTGGCGGTGGCTGCGACGCGGGCTCATCGGGCGCGAAGAAGCGGTGCTGGCGGACGAGCCGGCATGACGGGGCGTAACCCGTGTTTCCTTGCGCGGTTACGCGGCCGGCCGTAACTTCCGGCTCGGTTTCGCGGCGAAAGGCTGGCAGCGATGGCGCTGTTGGAGCTCGGTCAGAGGAAGTACTCCATCCCGGTGGGCGAAGTCGTGCTGGGGAGCGACGCCGGCTGCGCCATCTCCCTCACGGGCGCGGGCGTGCTGCCCCGACACGCCCTGCTGCTGAGCCAGGCGGACGGCCAGGTCGTGATCCGGAAGGCCGCCCCCGCTGCCGAAGTCACGATCAACGGGGTGCGGCTCGGGTCCGAGCCCACCCCGCTGCTGCACGGCGACAAGGTCGAGGTTGGTGACCACGAGCTGACCTTCGTGGACGAGCGCCGCAGTGGCAGCACGCAGTACGTGCAGGCGCTGCCGCAGGCGATGGCGCAGGGCAAGGGAGGGGGCGCGGCCGCGAAGCCGGGCGCCACGGGAAACACGGGCGGCCGGATCGTGAGCCTCACCGACGGGCGCGAGTACGTGATCGCGGGCCCGTCGCTCGTGTTCGGCCGCGAGGCGGGGTGCGACGTCGTGGTTTCGGGCAAGGACGTGTCGCGGCGGCACGCCGAGATCGTGCAGACGCCGAGGGGCTACCTGCTCGTCGACTCCAGCACCAACGGCACGTTCGTGAACGAGACGCGCGTGGAAGGGCAGCGCATCCTGCAGCGGGCCGACGTCATCCGGATCGGGGACGAGCAGTTCCGCTTCTACGCCGACGTGGTGCCGGCCCCTCCCGCCCCCTCGGCCCCTGCGGGCCCTCCACCGGGGCCGGCCGTTAGCGCGCCCCAGGCCGCGCCCCAGGCTCCACCGGGCGCGAGCGAGCGGCTCAGGGATACCATGCACGGGCTCGAGCCGGTGCCGCGGCCGTCGCAGGCGGGCTCGCTCGCGAGCTTCCTCGTGAAGAGCGGCACCCTGAAGGGCCAGCGCCTCCAGGTCCGGACGCCCGTGGCGAACGTGGGGCGCGCCGACTACAACGATCTCGTCCTGGCCGACGGCTCCGTCTCCACTTCCCACGCGAAGCTGCAGCGTCGCGAGGGCGTCTGGGTGCTCGTGGACCTCGACTCCACGAATGGCACCTTCGTGGACGGCGAGCGGGTGCACGGCGAGAGTCCGCTCGCGCCCGGTGCCGCGGTGCGCTTCGGCGACGTGCAGCTCGTGTTCGAGCCGACGGACGATGCTGTGGCAGTCGCGAAGGGCGGCGGCACCCAGGTCCTCAGGACGCCTCACTCGGTGCCGCCCGCTGCCAAGCCGACCCCCTCCAAGCCGGTCCCGTCCAAGCCCCCGCCCGCGGCGAAGGCTGCCCCCGCTGTGCCCGCTGCCCCCGCCCGCGCCGCTCCTGCGCGGCCCGGGGGGAAGCCGGGAGGCAAGCGGCCGCAAACCGCGCCGCCACCCGAGAAAAAGGGTAAGGGGTGCGGGGCGGGGGCGGTGATATTGCTGTTGGGTGGGGCGGGGGTAGCGGGGCTCATCCACTGGCTCGTAGCGTAACGATCAGCGTGCACATAACCTGCGCCGGCCGTACCGATGTCGGGGTGATCCGCTCCGGGAATGAGGATAACTACCTCATGGTCCCCGACCGCGGGATCTTCATCGTCGCGGACGGCATGGGCGGGCACGCGGCGGGCGAAGTGGCGAGCGAGATGGCGGTGCGCTACATCGCGCGCGAGCTCGGATCAATCCGCGGACTCGGCGACGACCAGGTGGCCGACCGGATGCGCGCGGCGATCCGGGCCGCCAACGGCGCCATCTTCCAGCGCACCCTCACCGAGCACGACAAGCGCGGCATGGGCACCACTGTGACGGCGCTGGGGCTCTACGAGACGCACTTTCTGATCGGACAGGTGGGCGACAGCCGGGCCTATCTGCTGCGAGAAGGGAAGCTCATCCAGCTCACGAAAGACCACTCCTACGTGCAGGAGCAGGTGGACGCCGGCTACCTCACGCCGGAGCAGGCGCGCACGCACCCCTACAGCAACGTGATCACGCGCTGCGTGGGCGCGAACAGCGACGTGATGCCCGACGTCTACCTCGGGACCGTGAAGCCAAAGGACCTCTACCTGCTCGCCTCGGACGGACTGACCGGGATGTTGGAGGACCCTCAACTGGGGGAGCTGCTGGCCCGCGACCGCATGCCGCAGGAGCACGTGGACGAGCTGATCGGCGAGGCGAACCGGCACGGTGGGCTCGACAACATCACGGCGATCGTGGTGCGGATCGATTCGGTGGACATCCCGCTCGGTGACACCCAGCAGATCACGCAGCCGGGAGCGCGGCGCAGGTGAACCTGGCCCGGGGCTTCAGCCCTGGGACAGCAACCCGCGCCCCGTCTCCACCTGCCTCGCCACCTCCTCACGCGGCAGCATCACGAGCTCGACGATCCGCTTGGGCTCGAGCGCAACGCGCTCCAGCACGAACACGCGCAGTCTCCGCGCCGCGCGGTAGAGCTCGGGCGCCACGCGCGGCAGGCCGGTGAGGCGCTCGACGGTGCCGTTCCGTTTCACGAGGGGGAGATCGACGTCGAGCATCCCCTCCTTCGCGGGGAAGTCGAGGAACAGCCCGCCCGGCTGCGCGCCCAGCTCGGCCGCGAGCCGGTCCTCGACCCGCTCCACCAGGTCTGGGTCCGTGGCGGGCCAGGACGGGGTGGCGATGGGGAGCTCGGTTGCGGGCACGTCCAGGGCGCGCTTGGCGAGCTGCCGCTCCCGCAGGCGCCGCGCCAGCCCGTGGACGTCCGCCTGCAGGAGCTCGTGGATCAGGGCGTCGTCGGTCGCGAGGGCGATCGCTTCGGCCCGCAGCCGGCCGCCCGCGATCGCCTGCCGCACCAGCCGCTTGAACATCGCCGTGGCGCTGCGCACCGCGTGGTGCCAGTAGACGGTGCGGTACATCTGATACTTGGCGAACAGCAGCGATTCCAGCGGCGCGAGCCCCTTCTCCGTGAGCGCGAGCGTCGCGCCGCCGCCCGGGCCGGGCGCCAGGGTGAGCGAGGTGAGTAGCCGGTCCACGTCGATCACGCCGTAGGGGACGCCGCACATCCACGCGTCGCGCGACAGGTAGTCGAGCTTGTCCACGTCCAGCGACCCCGACACCAGTCCCGCGAGCGGCGCGCGGCTCCGGCCCTGGATCAAGGGCAGCAGCGTCTCGCACGGAGCCCCGATTTGTGCCAGCCGTGTGGCGAGGTCGCCGCCCGCGAGGTGACGCTCGGCCAGGGCTTCGTGATGCGGCAGCCCGGCCTCCTCGAGCGCATGCGAGAAGGGGTAGTGCCCGATGTCGTGCAGCAACGCCGCCAGCCGGACGGCGAGGGCGTCGCCCCCGTCGAGCCGGGTGCCGGTCGTCTCCTCGAGCTGAGCGAGCGCGCGCCTGGCCAGATGGTAGGCACCCAGCGCGTGCTCGAAGCGGCTGTGGGTTGCGCCGGGGTAGACGAGAAACGCATGCCCCAGCTGGCGTACGTAGCGAAGGCGCTGCACCGCGGGGGTGTCCACCACGGCGAGCGCCTCGGGGTCCAGCCGGATGTTGTTCCAGAGCGGGTCGCGGACGACCTCGAACTGGGACGGTCTCACGCCCGCGGTCCGGCCTCCCGCACCGCGTGATGCACCTGGTCTTGGAACTGCTCGAAGTTTTCCCGGAACATGCGCGCCAGGCGCGTGGCCTGCGCGTCGTAGCCGGCGGGGTCGCTCCACGTACCGCGGGGCAACAGCATCTCTCCTGGGACCCCGGGCACCTGCAGCGGCACCTCGAGCCCGAACACGGGGTCGGGCGTCGTGGGGATGCGGTCGAGGGTCCCGGCGAGCGCCGCGCGCACCATCGCCCGGGTGTGGGCGAGCCGCATGCGCTGGCCCGCTCCGTACGGCCCGCCCGTCCACCCCGTGTTGACGAGCCAGCATTGCACGCCGTGCCGCGCGATTCGCTCGCCCAAGAGCGACGCGTACACGTTGGCGTTGAGGGGGAGAAACGGGGCCCCGAAGCACGTGGAGAACGTCGCCTTGGGCTCGGTGACGCCGCGCTCCGTCCCGGCCACCTTCGCCGTGTAGCCCGACAGGAAGTGGTACATGGCCTGCGCCGGTGCCAGCCGTGCGATCGGGGGCATGATGCCGTAGGCGTCGCAGGTGAGGAACACGATGTGCGCCGGGTGGCCCGCCACGCCGCCCGGGACGTGGTTGGGGATGAAGTGGATGGGGTAGGACGCGCGCGTGTTCTCGGTGATCTCCGCCGACTCGAGGTCGATCGCCCGGGTCGCCGGGTCCACCACGACGTTCTCGAGCACGGTGCCGAACATCCGCGTCGTGGCGTAGATCTCGGGCTCCCCCTCGCGCGACAGCCGGATCACCTTGGCGTAGCAGCCGCCCTCGAAGTTGAACACGCCGCTGTCGGACCACCCGTGCTCGTCGTCCCCGATGAGCGCGCGCTCCGGGTCGGCGGAGAGGGTGGTCTTGCCGGTGCCCGACAGCCCGAAGAACAGCGCGACGTCACCGGCCTCGCCGAGGTTGGCGGCGCAGTGCATCGGCAGCACGCCGCGCCGCGGGAGCAGATAGTTGAGGATCGTGAAGACCGACTTCTTCAATTCACCCGCGTACCGCGTGCCGCCGATCAGGATCGTCTGTTTCCCGAAGTTGACCACGATGAACGTGCCCGAGCGCGTGCCGTGCACCGCCGGGTCGGCGAGCAGCTCGGGGGCGTGCAGCACCAGCCAGGACGGGATGAAGGAGCCGAGGTCGGCCGGGGTGGGGCGCAGGAACATGTTGGAGACGAACAGCGCGTGCCAGGCGTTGGGGGTCACGAAGCGGATGGCGATGCGGTGGTTCGGGTCCGCCCCTGCGAACAGGTCGCGCACGAACAGCTCCTGGTCGTTCAGGTGGCGGGCGACGTCCGCGCGCAGCCGGTCGAACTGCGCCTCCTCGAAGGGCTGGTTCACCCGCCCCCACCAGATGTCGGCGTGCGACGATGCCTCGCGCACGACGAACTTGTCGTTCGGGCTCCGCCCCGTGTGCGGGCTGGTGACCGCGCAGAATGCCCCGCCCTCGGTGATCACGCCTTCGCCGCGCCGCACCGCGTGCTCGTAGAGGGCCGCGGGGGAGAGGTTCCAGTGAACGGCGTGCTGGGGCGCGAGTCCGGCGGCTTCCAGGGAAGCACCGGGTCCGCGGGGCGGCTCGGCCAGGGAATGCGGGGGGGGCGGGACGTGAATGCTCATCGGGCTCGGGGCGCGGCGGGGCTCAGGTCCGCGGGCGGCGGCCGTGCTCCAGCGCGTCCACCGCCGCGATCACGGCCATGTTGACGATGTCGTTCACCTCGGCGCCCCGCTGCAGGATGTGGACGGGCTGCGCCATCCCCACGAGGATCGGGCCGATCGCCTCGGCGCCCCCGATCCGGTTCAGCAGCTTGTAGGCGATATTCGCGGCGTCGAGGTCGGGGAAGATCAGCACGTTCGCCGCGCTCCGCAGCTTCGCGAACGGGTAGGCCTTGGTCAGGATCCGCTCCACCACGGCGGTGTCGGCCTGCATCTCGCCGTCCACCTGCAGCGCGGGCTCGCGCTCGTGCAGCAGCGCGACGGCGCGCCGCACCTTGTCGACGCCGGGATGCTTCACCGAGCCGAAGTTCGAGAACGAGAGCATCGCGACCCGCGGCTCGATCCCGAGCCGCCACACGAAGCTGGCCGTCGCCGAGGCGATCTCCGCGAGCGTCTCCGCGTCCGGATCGATGTTGACCGTGCAGTCCGCGAAGAAGTACGTCTGCTGCGGAAACACGAGCATGTAGATGCCGCTGACGTGGCGCCGGCCCGGCTCCGTGCCGATCACTTCGAGCGCGGGCCGGATCGCGTCGGGGTAGTACATCTCGACCCCCGCCACCACCGCGTCGGCCTGCCCGGCGCGCAGCATCATGAGGGCGTGGTGCATCGGGTCGAGCACCCGCGCGCGGGCCTCGCGCAGCGTGATCCCGCGGCGCCGCCGCAGCTCCCACAGGGCCTGGGCGAACGTCTCCTGGTGCGTGCTGGCGCGTGGGTTCGCGAGCGCGATGTCCTCGAGCGTCACGCCTGCGTCGTCCGCCTGGCGGCGGATCATGTCCGGATCGCCCAGCAGGATCGGCTCACCGATCCCGTCGTCCGCGAGCACGCGGGCGGCGCGCAGGATGCGGGCGTCTTCCCCTTCCGGGAAGACGATCCGCTGCGCCTGCTGCTGGGCGCGCGTCGAGAGCCCGCGCATCACCTCGCGGGCCTTCCCCAGGCGCGCGTCGAGCTGCGCGCGATACTCCTCGACGTCGATCACGCGGCCCGCCACGCCCGACCCGATCGCCGCCCACGCCACGGCCGGCGCGACCCACAAGAGCACGCGCGGGTCGAACGGCTTGGGGATGAGGTAGTCGGGACCGAAGCGCAGCCGCTCGAGGCCGTAGGCGCGCATCACGGATTCGGGCACCTCCTCCCGTGCGAGCGACGCCAGCGCGCGGGTCGCCGCCATCTCCATCTCCTCGTTGATCTGCTTTGCCCGCACGTCGAGCGCGCCCCGGAAGATGAACGGGAAGCCCAGCACGTTGTTCACCTGGTTGGGAAAGTCCGAGCGCCCCGTGGCGATGAGCGCGTCCGGCCGCGCGGCGCGCGCCTCGTCCGGCATGATCTCGGGCGTCGGGTTCGCGAGCGCAAGCACGATCGGCCGCTTGGCCATCGCCTTGAGCATCTCCCCGGAGACGATCCCGGCGACCGACAGGCCGACGAAGACGTCCGCGTCTTTCAGCGCCTCCGCCAGCGTCCGGGCCTTCGTGCGCTGCGCGAACCGGCTCTTGTACTGATCGAGATCAGCGCGCTCGCTGTGGATCACGCCCTGCTGGTCGCACATGAGGATCTGGTCGCGCTTCACACCGAGCCGCACGTAGTGCTCCGCCGTGGCGATCGCCGCCGCCCCGGCGCCCGCGAACACGACCTTGATCTGCCCGATGTCCTTCTTCAGGAGCTCGAGGGCGTTGAGCAGCGCGGCCCCGGAGATGATCGCCGTGCCGTGCTGGTCGTCGTGGAAGACGGGGATGGAGAGGGTGTTGCGCAGCGTCTCTTCGATGTAGAAGCAGTCGGGGGAGCGGATGTCCTCCAGATTGATGCCGCCGACGGTCGGCTCGAGCAGCTGACAGAAGCGGATCACGTCATCCGGCTGCTCCGAGCCGACCTCCAGGTCGAACACGTCGATGTCGGCGAACGCCTTGAACAGGATTCCCTTGCCCTCCATCACCGGCTTCCCGGCGAGTGGGCCGATGTTCCCGAGGCCGAGCACCGCGGTTCCGTTCGTGACCACCGCCACGAGATTGCCTTTGGCGGTGTAGCTGTAGACCTCATCGGGGCGCTCGGCGATCTCGCGGCAGGGCTCCGCCACGCCGGGCGTATAGGCGAGCGACAGGTCGCGCTGGTTCTTGAAGGGCTTGGTGGGCGAGACCTGGATCTTCCCAGGGCGACCCTGCGCGTGGTAGTCGAGGGCCTCCTGGCGACGGCTCGGCATCGAGGACACAAGTCCTTTTTTGTGAAGGAGTTATGCTATCGGCCGGCGCCGGAACTGTCAAGGCGACGCACCGGCCCGATAGCGCAACTCACATCCCTTCATGCCCCTACGTTGAGCCGCACCTGCACGCTGCGGGGCCGCCCCACCGACGCGCCGCTGAAGAACGCGCCTTTGAGCAGGTAATGGCTGTCCAGCACGTTCTCGACGTACACCTGCGGCCGCACGACCACGCCGCCGACGGCCACCGTGTAGCCGGCGCTCGCATTGAGGACGAAGCTAGGATCGACCTTGATGGACTTGTTGAAGTCGAACAGTCCGGTGCCGTAGGTGGAGTCGGGATCGTTACCGTTGGTGAGGCCGCTCCCGTAAACGCCCGTCGCGGAGAGGTAGAGCCCCCGGCTCGAGTAGACCACGGTTGCGAGCCCGGAGACCCGCTGGTCGTGGTCGAGGTCGAACGACCCAGACGGCGGTTGATCCGGGAAGAACCCGCCGGTGATCTGGCCGAAGCCGTACGCGTGGTTCAAGGCGAGGTTCACGTAGCCGGACACGGGCCCGCGGGGGCGGATCTCCGCGACGGCCTCGATCCCGGTGATCCGCACCTGCTCGATGTTCACCGACGTGACGATGGCCGACCCCGGCACCGTATTGTCGTCGATCCCGGGGGAGCTGTGCTTGTGGTAGAACGAGAGCTTGGTGACCACACCGAACGGGAAGCGATGCACGTATCCCGCCTCGAAGAAGTGGTCGCGCTCCGGCAGCGTGGGCGCCGCGGCGACGCCGCCCTGGGCCGCGCTCGTGATGGCGCGCAGGTCCTCGACATTGGTCGGGATGAACAGCCGCCCGTAGTAGACCCAGAAGGTGTTCGCCGGATCGGGAAAGAAGCTGAGCTTGACCCGGGGACTGACCTGGTTCTGGTCGCCCGCGAACGGCGCGTGGTGATTGTCGAAGCGCACGCCGGTGCGGAGCTCCCACCGGTCGGAGGGCGCGATCGCCGTCTGAGCGTACACGGCGACGTCGCTGCCGTTCAGGTCGGAGTTGGAGGCCGGCCCGGGGTTGCCCGCGGCGTCGACCGTGCTGAAATCCTCGTGGCCGCGAGTGAGGGACGCGAGCGTCCCGGCCTTGAGCTCGAGGCCGTGATGCGGCCGCAGCGCGTAGTCGAACTTGAGGCCGACCGTATGAAAGTTGCGATCCTCGCGCACGTTGTAGGGCGTGGGGTCGGGGTAGAAGACGAAGGAGGGGTCGTCGCTCGTGCCCGGCGTGTAGTGCAGGCTGCCGTCCCGGAAGAACGCGCCTGCGAACCGCTCCGACGCGCCCTCGCGGTGGCGCCAGCCGAGATTGACGAACCCGTTCACGTCCTGCTGGTGGTCGTCGATGATGCCCTCGACCGAGTCGAAGGGCACGGCGAAGCGCGTCCGCGACCTATTCAGGTCCAGGTCCACGACGTCGCGGTCGGAGGGGACGTACTGCAGCTTCGCGAAGCCGAAGACGTCGGTGCCGTCGTTGTGGAAGTTCTCCACCGCGTTGCTCGCGGGGTCGAGCACGACGGGCTCGCGCCGCATGTCGGTCGCCTGGCGGGCGCCGGAAAAGAAGAGTCCCCACTTCCCGGCGTTGGTGCTCATGTTCAGGGCCTGGCCGTTGGCGGAGAACGACCCGGCATAACTGGAGGCGTCCACGTGGAACCCACCGGCGGGGATACGCGTGGTGACGTCGACGATCGCGGCGTTCTTGCCGCCGTACTCGGCGTCCCAGCCGCCCGTCTGGAAGGCGATCTGGTTCACCACCTCCGGGTCGAACAGCTCGTTCAAGCTGCCCGAAATGCCGGCGGGGACGGGGAGGCCGTCCACGTAGTACGTGTACTCGGCGTGCTGGCCGCGGATGTGGACCTCCCCCGTCGGGGCCCGCGCGGCGCCCACGATGGACTGCTGCAGGATCTGCGACGTGGTGTTGGTGGGCGCGCCGTGGTAGTCGTTCTGCTTGAAGATCTGGTTCCCCGTGCGGGTGTCGACCGCCAGCGGCACGGCGGTCGTCACCTCGATGGCCGCGAGGTTGAGCGGAATGGCGACCAGCCGGAAGTTGGCCGCAGCGGGCTCCTCCTCAGTCCCCACCGTGACCTCACGCGTTTCCGCCCGATAACCGAGGTAGCGGACCTCGACGTTGTACGCCCCCGCGGGGAGGTTGTGGATCACATAGCGGCCGAAGGCGTCGGTCGTCGTGATCGCGACCGTGGCTCCCGCGCGCATCACCCGTACCTCGCCGCCCGGCAACGGCGTGCCATTGGTGCTGTCGGCCACCGCCCCGCCGATGTCGCCGTTCGGCGGCGCGACCCGTAGCGGCGTGGCGCCTGCGGACGGGGCGAAGGCGGCGGCCAGCAAGACCAGCACGCCCGCCCTGGAAACGGTCCTAGTCATGTGCTCTCCTTGTCGTGAGTGCCCTGACAGCGTGATCGGCGCGCCGTCCGGGATTACCGTGACGACGCGTCGGCTCGGTTCACGTGCGGGCGACGCGCGCAGGGCGCAGCGCCGCTAGGAGAGCGGGGGAGGTGCCCGGGGTTGTGGGTGCGGTCGCGAGAGCGCGTGCGGCAGCCGCGCGGGCTCCGCACGCCATGGGATGCGGTCGCTCGAGCTTGAGACGCGGAGTGTTGTCGGCCGACGCAGAGCGAGCGGGGCGGTGAGGAAGTGGCACAGCGCGCAATCGGGCGGATGAACCCGGGCGCAGGCAGCCGTCGTGTGGGACTCGACGTGCGCGGTGGCATGGGCCCCGGCGGCGTCGAGGCGGGCGTCCGCCCACGCGGCGGCGCTCGGGAGGCCGAGCTGCAGGAGCGCGGCGAGGAGCCGGAACACTCGCCCGGCGGGCGCCCGCAGTCGTTTCACCCCGTGGCCCCAGCCGCGCGCCGCAGTGCGATCGCCCCAACCAGCACGACCCCGTACATGCACACGATCAGCGGGCCGGTCGGCAGATCGCCTGCGAGCGAGAGCCACAGCCCGAGGATCGAGGCGAGCGCTCCCGAGCCCCAGGCGATGTAGGCGAGGCGGCGCATGTCACGGGTGAACAGGAACGCGACCACCGCTGGCACGACGAGGAAGCTGAACACCATGAGCACGCCGGCCACGGGCACGGCCAGGGTGATCACCACGCCGAAGGACAGATAGAACCAGAAGTCCCACCAGCGGATTTTCCACCCCGCGCGCTCGGCCTCCTCGGGATGGAAGGAGATCGTGAGGAACTTGTGACGCAGCATGTAGTGGAACACGCCGAGAGCCGCGTAGGCCACCGCGAGCTTGGCGATCGTGGGCCACGTGACCCAGAGGATGCTTCCGGTGAGCGTCTTCTCGATCGCCTCGCCGCCCCCGGGCACCTTGTTGGCGACGAGGATCGCGGCACCAGAGGCGACCACGTAGACGATGCCGATGAAGGCTTCCTGCGGAACGCGGCCCTTCGCCCCCGACGTGCGGGTGAGGGCGAAGACGAACGCGCCCAGCGCGGTCGCGAGCAGGGCGAACAGATACGCCGTGCCGGAGTCGGGAGCCACGTGAACCAGCAGCGCGGTGAGGCCGCCGAGCGCCGCCATCTGTGCCAGGGACAGGTCCACAAAGATCACTTCCCGCGCGATCACGTGCAGACCCAAATAGGACAGCATGGCGACGAGCACCATGCAGGCTACGAACGGCGGGATCATCAGCTGGATGCCGCTCACCGTTTCCTCCCGATCACTGGGCCGCGGCGCTGGGCCCGCCGAAGGCGCGGGCCAGCTCCGTGATCCAGAGGTTGACGAGGTCGAAGTAGGTGTTAACGCCCGGCGCCCCGCCCGTGTTGGAGGGCACGATGACGGCCTTGGCGCCGGTGCGCTGGGCGACCTCCTGCACCTGGTTGCGGTCATAGTAGTTGGTGGACAGCAGCACCTGGATCTTCCGCTGCCGCATCGCGTTGATGATCTCGAGCACGTGGCCAGGCGTGGGAGGAATTCCGGGCTTCGGCTCGATATAGTCGAAGCAGGGGAGCCCGAACTCCTTCGAGAAGTAGTCCCATTCCTTGTGGTAGCACGCCACTTCCTTGCCGCGGAACGCCGCGCCCTGCTTGAGCCAGCCGCCCAGCCGCGTCGTGAGCGAGGCGCCCTGGTATTTGTGCCCCTCCAGGAACTCGAACAGCTTGCCCTGGCGGTCGAGGTCGGCGAGCGTCGCGCCGCCCAAGATCTGAACGAGCTCGTCGCCGTACAGCGCGCGGTAGACCCTATCCTCGAAGTCCTTCTCGCGTGCCGTGAAGTAGTCGGCGCTCTCGGGTGCGACCCGCTTCAGCCCGGTGAGGATGTTGCGCGCGATCTGGACCGCGTTGACCGGCGAGGTCCAGATGTGCGGGTTGCCGAACACGTGGATGTCGCCCTGGGTGCGCGAGAAGCTGGTCGGCACATCGAGCAGGTCGATACCCGCGTAGGCGGCCACATAGCCGGGGCCGCCTTCGGTCACCTTGGGGTTGCTCGCCTTGTCGAGCAGCGCGGGCACCCACAGCTCGAGGTCGAGCCCCGTCGTGACGAACAGATCCGCCTGCGCCAGCGCCGGCACGAAGCTGGGCTTGGGCTGCACGTAGTGCGGGTTCTCATCGCCCGTCGCGATCGAGGAGACGATGCCACGGTCGCCGGTGATTTCGCGCGCGATCGCCGCATAGGTCGTTAAGGACGTCACCACGCGAACGGGCGCCGGTGGAAGCGGCGTAACGCCGGCCGTGAAGGCGAGCAGCAGCGGGAAGAGTCGCAGCATGTCAGTAGATCTCGTGTTTGTGGGGTCCGATGGCCCAGACCGCCTGGAAGGCGAGCTGGTGCGTGCCGCTCGCCGCGGCGACCTTCTCCCAGCGGTACTGTGCGCGCAGCATCACCCATTCGCTCTCCCACAGGGTGAGCGACGGGACGAGCTGCCGCGTGATCACGCCGCCCGCGGGGGCCTCAACGTAGTCGTAGCGCAGGCCGGCGATCCAGCGCTGGCCGAGCTTGTAAGTGCTGCTCGCGTATCCGCCCAGTCGCGTCGGGCCGGCGCCCGCGTATTCCTTCTTCAGGGCGAACAGCTCGGCGCGCAACGTCCACTCGCGGTACAGTGCCTCCGCTGGCGGCCGCCAGGTAAGGCGAAACTCGAGCCCGCCGACCTTGGTCCGCAGGCTCGAGTCGGGGTCCGTCCCGTAGAGTGCCGTGCCGCCAAGCTGCGCGTAGGTGGATCGGGACAGCTGCCAGAAGTTGAGCAAATGGACGAGGTACGTCGGGCGGCCGGCGTTGCCGAAGAGCTCCGAATCGCTGGCGCTGCGGGTGACCTGCGCCATCACCTCGTGCGTGCCGAGCCCCCCGAACGCGCGATATAAAGACACGCCGGTCCCGCTCAGTCCGTCGCCGCCCAGGTAGGTGGTCACGGCGAGGGGATACTCGGTCTCGGGCACCGCGTGCAGGTGCCAGCGGTTCAGCTCACCGAACTGCTGGCGGAACTTGCCGATGTCGAACCGCAACCGCCCCGGAAGGCCGGTCCAGTAGGCATAGCCCTCCTCGACGCTCACGTTGCCGTTCTCCAGGCTCACGAAGATCTTCGTGTGCGAATACGGATCGAGCGCCGACTGGAATCCGACTTCGAACTCGCGCGCGTCGAAGTTCTCACGCTGGATCCCCGGCTGTTGCCCGTAGGCGCGCACGTCCCCCGTCACGCTGATCTCCGGGTTGAGCTGCGCCTGGTTCCGCTCCCGGCCGATGAACCGCGTGGGCGTGGTGTCCCGCTTGGCGGCGGTGTCGCTGCGGCCGGTGGCGGCCCGGGCGGCAGTCCGCAGCGCGGCCAGCTCATCCGTCGCCGCCGTGTCCCTAGCCGGGGCCGCGACTCGACCCTGAGCGGTGGCGCGCGTGAGCGCGGTCCGCACGCTGTCGAGTCGCACTTTGAGAGCGCGGATCTCCGCCCCGAGCGAGTCCACCTGCCGCGCGGTGGGCTGCTGCGCCGCCAGCGGGCCTGGACCCGCGCTGACGCAGGCCAGCGCGGCCAATACGGCGAATCGGTGTCGGATCATGCGTGGACGTCCCCCGTTCAAATGCGTCTCCCGAACGAGCGCGTCGGCCGTGGCGGACGCGCGCGGACTTGGTCCGGAGCCCTCGAGGGGACTCCGGCGTCAGGAAACGGTGACGGGAGGCGCCCGGGGCGGGGCGCTGAGATGAGCGGGGCGGCTGCGGGGAGCGGGGTCCGCCGCTCCGGGGCGGCGCTCGACGAGCGCGAAGTCGGGGGCGGCGTGACGGACGACGAGAAGCGCGAGCGGGGCGCCGGCGAAGTGGCACAGCGCGCAGCGCAGCTCGTCGTGCAGCACCAGGCAGCCGCTCGAGTGCCGGGACTCCACGTGCGCCGGCGCGCTCAAGCGCTCGCGCGCGTGCGCCAGCGTCACCGCGCCACTGGCGAGCGCCTGGACCACCACGAGTAGCGCGGCGAGCCCCTTCCGGACGTCCTTCACGCGAGCTCCATGGTCGGCGTCTCGGGGCGGGCACCGCGCGCATAGGCGCGCAGTCGCCGCAGCATGCGCCGGTCGTGTCGCACCGGCTCGTCCCCTTTCGGCGTCTCGATAATCTTAATCACCCGGCGGAACCGCGGGTCGCGCATCAACCGCCGGAACAGTTCGGCACCGATCGTGCCTTCGCCGATCCACTCGTGGCGGTCGAGTCGTGATCCGGGCGCGGCCTTGGAGTCGTTGAGGTGCAAGCACTTGAGCAGAGCGAGCCCGACCTCGCGGTCCAGCCGCTCCCACACGCCCTCCGGGTCGCCGGCTACGTCATACCCCGCGGCGTGCAGGTGTGCCGTGTCGAGGCAGAAGCCGACGCGGGCCCGTGCCGCGGCGGGCAGCGCGTCGCGCAGCGCCCGCAGCTCTTCGAACGTGGCGCCGAGGGCCGTGCCCGCGCCCGCCGTGCCCTCGATCAGCACGCCTACCTCGCCCGGCACCGCGGCGAGGCACTCGGCGTACCCGCGGGCGTTGCGGTCGAGGCCCGCCGCACGGTCGTCGATGTAGTTGCCCGGGTGCGACACCACCCACGGGATCCCCAGCGCGCCGCAGCGGACGAGCTCCGCGATGAAACTGCGGATGCTGCGCGCGCGCAGCCGCGGGTCGGGCGAGGCGAGATTGATGAGGTAGCTGTCGTGCGCCACCACGGTCTCGGGCCGGATGCCGGCACGCGCGAGCGCGGTCCGAAACCGCGCCACCTCGTCCGCGGCGTGCACCGGCTCGCGCCACTGGTTCGGCGTCTTGGTGAACAGCTGCAGCGCGCTGGCGCCGATCTGCCGGGCGCGGGGCGGGGCGGTCGCGACCCCGCCATCCGTCGAGACGTGCGCGCCGAGGTAGTCGTCCGTCACCGCCATTCCGGCTCCTCCGTGAACGCGAGCCGCGAGATCAGCGGCACGAACCGCACGCCGCCGGCCCGCCGCTCCCGCGGCGTCCCATCGCGGCCCCGTTCCCATATGACCAGCTCCTGGCTGGCGAGGTCACCGATCGGGATGACCAGCCGCCCGCCCGGCGCGAGCTGGTCCGCGAGCGGCTGCGGCACGTGCGGGGCGGCGGCGGTGACGAGGATGCCTTGAAACGGCGCGGCCTCCAGCCATCCCGCAGCCCCGTCGCCCAGCCGCGTCTCGATCCCGGTGAGCCCCAGGCGGCGAAACCGCTCCTCGGCCTCGACCAGCAGGTCCGGCAGGCGCTCGATGGTGTACACGCGCGCGCCGAGGTGCGCCAGCACCGCGGCCTGATAGCCGGAGCCGGTGCCGATCTCGAGGACCTTGTCCCCGCGCCGCGGCGCCAGGCACTCGGTCATCAGGGCGACGATGTAGGGCTGCGAGATCGTCTGGCCGCTGCCGATGGGCAGCGGAGCGTCGTCGTAGGCGTCGCCCGCGAGGTGCGGCGGCACGAACCACTCGCGCGGCACCCACGCCATGGCGGCGAGCACCCGGCACTGCCTGATGCCGCGATCCACCAGCTGGCGCGCGACCATGCGGCGCCGCTGACGCCGCGTCTCGCGAGCGGGCGGGCTCACGCGTGCGCGCTCCGTGCTTGCCGTGCCATCCACTGAACTATACCTTGACCCGCTTCCACACGCGGGCCACAGCCTTGCCGGAGCCCCAATCCCGGATCCTCCTCGTGGGCGACTCCGCCGCCCGACCCGAAGGGTTGGAGCGGTTTCTGGTGCGTGGCGGCTTTCAGGTGACGGAGGCCACCTACCCGCCCACCGGCCCCGACCGGCCCGATGCCGCTCCGCCGGATCTCCTCATCTTCTCGGTCGATGGCCGCGACGCCGGACTCGGCGGCGCGGTGCGGGACCTCGCGACCTCCCAGCGTTACGCCGGGGCACCGCTCATCGCGCTCGTCGCGGAGGGCGGCCCGGACGCCGTCACCGAGGCCCTCCAGGCCGGAGCGCAGGACGCGATGGCCAGTCCCGTCCACTTCGGGGAGCTGCGCGCCCGCATCGACGCCGACCTGCGGGTCCGCCGCGACGTGCAGGAGGCGCGCGAGGCGCTGCGCACCCGCGATCTGCTGTTCGACATCTTCCAGGAAGTCTCCGCGGCGCTGCGCGCGGACGAGATCTTCCAGACGCTGGTGCGCCGGGTCGGCCAGGCGTTCGGGCTGACGCACTGCTCCTTCGTGCTCACGGCTCCCGGCGAGGAGAATGGCCGCGTGGTCGCGGTGTACGAGAACCCCTCCATCCGCGATCTGCGGGTTGACCTGGAGCGCTATCCCGAGATTCAGGAGGCGATCCGCACCGAGCGCCCGGTGGTGATTCACGACGTGTACGAGCATCCGCTCTTCGAGACCATCCGCAAGCGCTGGACGCAGCAGCAGGTCGAGGTGAACGTGCAGTCCGCGGTGGCGCTGCCCGTGTTCGTCCAGGGGCGCGCCGCCGGGGTGTTCTTCCTGCGGACCGTGCAGGGCGACCCGCGACTGCGGCCGCAGGACGTGTCGTTCGCAAACACCATCGCGCAGGCCGCGGCGCGCGTGCTCGAGAACGAGGAGCGGCGGTCGGCCATCTACCGCCGTCAGATCAGCGCCGGCGTCACCGATGTGCTCACGGGGTGCGCGAGCCTCGACGCCCTCGACCGCCGGCTGCGCGACGAGTTCGAGCGTGCCCGCCGCTACTCGCTGCGGTTCGCGCTCGTGCTGCTCGACATCGACCGGCTGCGGGAGGTCAACGAGCGGCTCGGCCAGGCCGCAGGGGACCGCGTGCTCGCGGAGTTCGGAGCCGTGATGCAGCGCGAGATCCGGGCGCCGGACTTCGTGGCGCGCTACGGCGGCGACGAGTTCGCGCTCATCCTGCCCGAGACGGACGGCGAAGGCGGCCGCCGCTTCGTGGATCGACTGCGCCAGGTCGTGAACCGCCACACCTTCCCCGACCTCGGTCCGGGCCACATACCGGCCCTGTCCGCCGGCGTCGTCGCATTCCCGCACAGCGAAGCGCTGCGCCCCGAGGACCTGTTCGCGCTGGCCGAGGCGGCGCTGGACAAGGGAAAGAAAGACGCGCCGGATCGCATCGGCGTAGCGGGCCAGTAACGGCGACGATCGCTAGCGCTTCCCCCGCAGCCAGTTCACGGGGTCGAGCGCGATGCCTCCCTGGCCCCGGATTTCGAAGTGCAGGTGCGGCCCCTGATCGCTCGCCGCGCCCCCAACGTGTCCGATGACCTGACCGCGGGCGACCCGCTCGCCTTTGGTGACGACGGCGTCGCCGAGGTAGCCGTAGAACGTGTAGTAGCCCCCCCCGTGGTTCAGCAGGACCGACGTGAGGTAGGTGCCGAGCGGGCCGGCGAGGCTGACGCTGCCCGCGGCCACCGCGCGCACGGCCGTGCCGGCCGGCGCCGCGATCCCGATGCCGTGCCACGGAATGCGGGTCTTGTTGGGGCCGGCCGCCGTGCCGAACTGGTAGAGGATCTTGCCGTCCACCGGCCAGTCGAGCTGGCCCAGGTCGGCGGTCGTGATCGTGGCGGCCGCGGTCGCGGCCCCCCGGGCCTCCGCCTCGCGGCGCGCCCGCTCGAGCGCGGCAATGCGGTCGTTGAGGCTGCGCTCGTCCCGCTCGAGCGACGAGAGCCGCTGCTCCGCCTCGCGGGCGCTGCGCCGCGTCTCGACGAGCGAGGCCTGCCGCGCGTGCTCCAGGCTCACGTAGCGCTGCAGCTCGTCGCCGCGCTCGCTGCGGCGCCGCCCCAGCGCGTCGCGCGCGTCGAGCAGCGACTGGCGCTCGCGTGCGATGCGGTTGCGCAACTTCGTCATGTCGTTCGCGAGCAGCCGGTCCTGGCGGCTCACCAGGTAGAGATACTTGTAGCGCGACAGCAGGTCGCCGAAGCTCTCGGCCGCGAACAGCACCTGATACACGTACAGCGGCCCCCGCTTGTAGATGTCCACGAGGCGCCGCTCCAGCACGGCCTGCTTCTCGACCAGCGCGTCTTCGGCGAGCAGCAGGTCTAGGGTGATGCGGTCGATCTGACTCGTGAGCCCGTTGATCTGACGGTCCAGCTCGTTGACGATGCGATTGGTCGTTTCCTTCTGGCGCTCGATGTTGGACAGCTCGTCGGTGAGCGAGTGCGCCTGCGTGCGCAGCCGCTCGAGCTCCTGCTCCACCTCCGAGCGCTCACGCCGGATGTCTTCCAGCCGTCGCTGGTTGTCGCGCAGCTGCTGGTCGAAGGGTGGGGGGCGCTGAGAGACCAAAGGCGTCAAGCAGAACAGCGTCAAGCAGAACAGCGTCAAGCAGAACAGCGTCCAGACGCCTTCTTGGTCGACGCCTTCGCGCTTGACGCCGTTCATACTCTGCGCAGATGTCGTCCCACCGACGCCGCGCTTCCAAACAGCCCGATCAGCGTCCCGAAGATGACGACCGTTCCCGCCTGCTCGCGGGTAAAGAACGCCGCCTGGATGAGCCAGCGGTTGATCAGCACGTACGCCCCGTAGGACAACCCGATCGCGACCAAGCCTCCCAGCATCCCCTTGATCGCTCCCTGGAGCAGGAAGGGTCGGCGGATGAAACCGTCCGTTGCGCCCACGAGCCGCATGATGGCGATCTCGCGGCTGCGTTGCAGCACCGCCATCCGAATCGTGGTGCCGATGATGATGACGGCCACCGCCGCGAACGCGGCCCCGACCACCAGCCCCACCGCCGCCGCGATCTGCTGCAGCCGGTCGAGCTTCTCGACCCAGTCGCGCCCGAACCGCACGTCGTCCACGAACCCGAAGCCCCGGAGCCGGTCGGCGACCTCGTTCACGTGCTCGGCGTCGCGGAAGCCGGCCTTGAGCTTGACCTCGATCGAGCCCGGGAGCGGGTTGCGCTCGAGCTCCTGCAGCACGTCGCGGAACTCGACCAGCTCCGCCCGGGCGCGCGCGAGGGCCCGGTCCTCGCTCACGTACGTCGCCGACGCGACCTCCGGGAACGCCTCGATGTCCTTCTGGGCGAGGGTGATGCTCTCGATCGGCGTGCCGGGGAGCAGGTAGGCCACGATCTCGACTCGCTCGGCGACCTGGCGCAGCGCCTGCTGCAGGTTCACGGCGACGAGCCCGAACAGGCCGACCGCGAACAGCGAGAACGCGATCGTCGTGACCGACAGGGCGGAGAGCAGCGGCGCCCGGCGGAAGATGAGGAGTGCCTCCCGCAGCACGAGTCTCACGGGCTCGCCGCCTGATCGCGGAGTTCGTCCACCGCCGAGTCGTAGACCAGCGCACCCTCCTGCAGCTCGATCACCCGGTAGGGCGCCTGGCGGACGAGATCGAGGTCGTGCGTCGCCATGACCACGGCGGTGCCGCTCGCGTTGATGTCGCGCAACAGCTGGAACACGCCCCGCGTCGCGCGCTCGTCCAGGTTGCCGGTGGGCTCGTCGGCGAGGAGCACGGTGGGCTCGTTCACGAGCGCGCGCGCGATGGCGACACGCTGCTGCTCGCCGCCCGACAGCTCGCGGGGGTAAGCCTGCGCCTTCGCGGCGAGCCCCACCTGGGTGAGCACCCGCATCACGCGGGCCGGGATGGTGGCGCGCCGGGCGGCGGTCACCTCGAGCGCGAACGCGACGTTCTCTTCCGCCGTGCGGTCCTCGAGCAGCCGGAAGTCCTGGAAGACGATGCCGAGCCGGCGGCGCAACATCGGGATGTCCTTGCGGCGCAGCTCGGAGAGGTTGAACCCGGACACGCGCACCTCGCCGCTGGTGGGCGGCTCGTCGGCGTAGACCAGCTTCAGGACCGTGGACTTGCCGGCACCCGAGTGCCCCGTGAGGAAGACGAACTCGCCCTTCGCGATGTGAAAGGAGACGTCCTTCAGGGCGAGGCCCCCCTTGGGGAAGGCCTTGAACACATTGGTGAGCTTGATCACCTACAGCTGCGCCAGGGCCTGCGTGAAGTCCGCAATGATGTCGTCGGCGTCCTCCAGTCCCAGAGAAAATCTCAACAAGCCGTCCGGAATGCCAGCCCGCGCGCGCTCCTCGGGCGTGAGCGAGGCGTGCGAGGTCAGGCGCGGCTCCGACACCAGGGTCTCCACGCCGCCTAGGCTGGGGGCGTGCGCCGCGATCTTGAGGGCCCGCAGGAAGCGCTCCGCGCCACGGGCGCCCCCCTTCAGCTCCACGGCGAGCATGCCGCCGTACCCCGTGAGCACGCGCTGCGCGGTGTCGTAATCCGGGTGGGTGGGGAGCCCGGGGTAGTGCACGGCCCCGAAGGCAGGCTGGGTGGCGCACCACTGCGCCACCCGGAGACCGTTCTGGTTGTGCCGCTCGACGCGGACCGCGAGCGTGCGCATGCCGCGGTCGATGAGCCACGCGGCCAGCGGGTCGAGTGCCTGCCCCCACACCTGCATCAGCTTGCGCACCTCCTCGACCACGGGCTCCGCCGCGGCCACGGCGCCCGCGATCACGTCGGAGTGGCCGTTCAGATACTTGGTGGCGCTGTGGATCACAACATCGGCGCCGTGCTCGAGCGGCCGGAAGTTGATGGGCGTCGCGAAGGTTGAATCCACGAGCAGCACCAACCCCTCGCTCTTGCAGATGGTCGCGACCGGCTCGAGGTCGATCACGCGGATCAGCGGGTTGGTCGGCGTCTCGACGAAGATCGCCCGGGTCGTCTTCTTCATGGCCCGCTTCCAGTCGCGCGCGTGGGTGGGGTTCACGAAGGTGACGTCGATCCCCAGGCGCCCGAACTCCTGGGCGAACAGCCGGTGCACGCCGCCGTAGATCCACTCGCTCGAGAGCAGGTGATCCCCGGGCCGCAGGACAGCGAGATGCGCCAGCGCCACGGCGCCCATGCCGCTCCCGACGAAGAGCGCGGCCTCCGCGCCTTCGAGCGCGGCGAGGCGCTGGGCGATGGCGACCTGGTTGGGATTGTTGCCGTAGCGCGTGTAGAGGACTTCCGCCGTGGAGCCGATCGGATTGGTGAAGGTGCTGCTCTGGTAGATCGGGGGCGCGATGGGCGCCCAGTCGGGGCGGGCATCCGGGTCGCCGTGGACGGCACGGGTGGAGAAGCCGAGCCGCCGTTTCACGAGAGCGTCAGCGCGATCGTGCCTCCCGCGGAGCGCGCCGCGAGCCGCCGCGCCACGAGCTCCTCCACCAGCGCGGCCGCCGCCTGCGGCGCGCCGAGCGCGTCCAGCGTGCCGTCCGGGCGCTCGAGCAGGGCGGCGAGCCCGTGCCCCGCCAGCACCGGCTCGATGGCTTCGCGGTGGCCGTCGGTGATCCCGGTGAGCACGAGCACCGCGGGGCGCGCGCGCAACAGCTTGGCGACGATCTCGTCCGCGCACGAGTAGTCGATGCAGCCCACGCCCGTGAAGTCCATCCGCGCGATCGCGAACGCGGGCTCCGCCGCGGCGATCGCCCGCTCGATGTGCTCGCGCACCACCCGACCCGTCGTGCGCGTCACGAGGTCGGTGTACACGTCCGACACGGTCTCCTGCAGCACGGCGTGTACATCGATGTGTTGGATCACCGCTGGGCGGACTCCTGCTCGGGAATGATGATGAGCACCTGGGCGCCGGGGAACGGCGGGACGCCCTCCTGCAACGGCACGTCGTCGTCCCACTTGGGGACGATCGCGATGCGCGCCGTCCCGCTCCGGATGGCGATCTTGCCGTCCCAGCGGGCGAGATACCGTCGGATCCCGGCGAGCCCCTGCCCGCGGCCCGGGTCTCGGAAGCGGCTCACGCCCTGGATCAGCGCCGCCTCGAGCGCCGCCGCGTCGCCCCAGCGCTCGCCGAAGCGCTTCGCCTGCGTCGGCTCGAGTGAGTGGCGGAACCCCACGCCGGCGTCCGCCACCGCGATCACCACCACCCGCCGCGCGAGCTTGCGGCGCCAATGGTAGCTTTGCACCGCGACCCAGCCCCCGGTGCCGGCGTGCTCTACAATATTCTGACACGCCTCCGAAAGCGCCATAGCGAACCCCATTGTCGCCTTCGGCTCCAGCCCCAGCTCGGACGCCAGGATGGCGGACGCGCGCTGCTGGATCCTGCTCACGACCGCATGCACGTCTTCGGCCGCGCGCACCGGGGTCACGGGCAGGAGCACCGCGCTCTCGTCGCCCTTGACTCGCGGGACGCGGCCGTGGATCTCGAACAGCTCGGCCGCCTCGCGGAAGAACCCGGCCCGCGCCCAGTAGCGCAGCACATCGGCGTGAGTCGGGGCCGTCAGCAGCGGCTTCTCCCCGCCCGCCCGGCGCGCCGCCTCACCGGCCGCGAGCAGCCCCACCAGCCCGTAGGGCGACGCCCACTCGGCGGCGTGCGCGTCGAACAGCAGCCGCTCGCCGTCCTTGCCCGCGGCCGCGAAGCCGCTCACGAACTGGCCGAACGAGCGGTCGTCGAACTGGACCGGCACCTCGACCAGCCGGGTCATACCGTCGTCAGCTTCCCGAGCAGGTGATCGCGCAGCCCGCTGGCACCGCGGTGCGACACGTTCCGCATTGCCATCCGGCTCGCGAGCCGCAGCGCCTCCTCGAGCCCGCGGCCGGCGAGCAGCGCGGCCACCACGGTCGCGCCGAAGACGTCGCCGCAGCCGGTGGGATCCCCTTCGAGTACCGCCCCGCCGTCGACCGGTACCAGGGCGCTGCGGGTCGGGTTCCCCGTGAAGTAGGCCGCCCCCCGCGCTCCCAGCGTGACGCACACGGCGTTGCAGCCCTGCGCCAGCGCCCCCGCGGCGAGCGCGAGCGGGTCGTCGCCCAGCTGCGCCAACTCCTCCTCGTTCAGCTGCACGTAGTCGAAGCAGCCGAACCAGGCCGGCGCCTGCGGCAAGGGCCGGGGCACGCGTGTCCCGTCGGGCTCCTTGCCGAGGAAGAGGCTATGCAGGTCGGCGTAGAGGAAGCGTCGGAAGCTGTGTCGCAGCAGCTGCGCGGTCGGCAGGTCCGTCTCGTAGCCAGAGATGAAGTTCAGGTACAGCGCGTCGAGGTCCGCCACCATCGGCCCGAGCTCGGGCCACGTCCAGGGAGGCACGCCTCCGGACATCTGCTCGCAGCGGCGCTCCAGCGCGTAGTAGCGCAGCGTCACCCGATTGTTCGGCGTGGGGACTTCGATGAAGCGGGCGCCGGGCGCCACGTGGCGCAGGGTGCCCAGGAAGGCGTTCGCCCGCCCGGCCAGGTCCCGTCCCACCTTCACCAGCGGCACGATCTGCCACTCGGACGCGAGCGTCGCGTCGAGCGCGGCGAGGGAATAGGCCACGCCGCCCCACTCCTCCGCGGCAGGCTGGGCGGGATCGCGGCCGTAGATCGTGTCCCACACCATCGACCCCACGACGCCCAGTCGCTTCACAGCCGGCCCCACGTGCGCTTGACGAACACCGCGGCCGCGCCGTACACGCCGGCCGTGCCGGTCAGGGCACCGGGCACGATGCGGCACGCGTCCACGGCCGGCTTGAAGGCGCGTCGCTTCACCTCGCTCCGCAGCGGCACGAACAGGCGGTCGCCGGCGAGGGTCACGCCGCCGCAGATCACGACGACCTCGGGATTGAACACGTTGACGATGTTCGCCACGCCGGCGCCCAGGACGTGCGCAGTGTCGCGCACGACGTCGAGCGCGTAGGCGTCGCCGTCGTGCGCCGCCTCGTAGACGACCTGCGCGGTGATGCGCGCGAGCTCGCCCTGCACGTAGCTGGGCAGGGTCGTCTCGGCCCCCGCCTCGATCCCCTCGACCGCGCGGGCGGCGATCGCGGGCCCCGAGGCGTAGGCCTCGAGGCAGCCATAGTTGCCGCACTTGCAGCGGCGCCCGTTGGAATCGATGGTCATATGGCCGATCTCGCCGGCGATGTCGGAGGCGCCGTGATAGATCTCGCCGTGGAGCACGATGCCGCCGCCGATCCCGGTGCCGATCGTGAGGCCGACGACGTGGTTCGCGCCGCGCGCCGCGCCGCGCCACCATTCGCCGAAGATGGCGCAGTTCGCGTCGTTGTCGAGGGTGGCGGGCAGTCCCAGCGCCTGCACGACGCGGTCCCGCAGCGGGAAATTGGTCCAGCCGAGGTTCGGAGTGAGCAGCACCACGCCGCGCGCCGTGTCGAGCGGACCCGGCGCGCCGATTCCCACGCCCGCGATCTCCTTGCCGCGGGCCGCGGCGACCGAGGCGCGGGCGAGCTTCACGATGCGCGCCACGACCGCGTCGGCGCCCTGCTCGGGGAACGTCGGCTCCGACACGAGCCCAACGAGCTCCGAGCCGTCCTCCGGGACGGTCCCGGCGACGATGTTCGTCCCGCCGATGTCAATCCCGACGACGTAGCGCACCGGTCTCCTCGATGGCGGCGAGCACGCGATCCACGGACAGCTCCCGCATGCACCTGTGGTGGCCCAGCGGGCAGGCCGGCGGGCCGTGGTCGGAGCAGGGGCGGCAGGCGAGCCCCACGAGCCCGACGCTCACGTCCGTCTCCCGGACCGGGCCGAACCCGAATTCCGGGATCGTCGGCCCGAACACGGCGACGACCGGCGTGCCCATCGCGGTCGCCAGATGCAAGGGCGCGCTGTCGTTCGTGACGAGCAGCCGCGCGCGTGCGATCAGCACGGCGCACTGACGCAACGTCAGGTGGCCGCAGGCACTGACCGCCCGACCGCCTGACCGCCCGACCGCCGCCGTGATCTCGGAGGCGAGGTCGGCGTCCTCGGCCCCTCCCACCACGACGATCCCCTCCCGCCGCGCGAGCCGCTCCGCCAGGTCGTGGTAGTAAGGCCAGCGCTTCGTGCCCCAGATCGATCCCGGCGCGAGCGCCACGAAGCCGCCGGCGAGCCCGCCCGCGGCGCCCAGCCATGCGTCCACCGCCGCCTCGTCGGCGGGCGTGGGGGAGAGGCGCGGCACGATGCTGTGCGGCGGCTCGCCGGCGAGCGTCAGCAGGCGGTCGCTCTCGTGCCCGCCCGCCGGGCGGTGCTGCACCTCCGTGTAGAGGAGCGGCCACCCGTCATGGAACCCGACGCGTCGCGGGATGCGGGCGAGCCAGGCCAGCGCGGCGCTGCGGAGCGAGCGATGGGGAAGATAGGCGGCTTCGTAGCGCTCGGCCCGCAGCGCGCGCGCCAGAGCGAGGAAGGGGGCCACGCCGCGGTCCCGCCCGCGCTTGTCGTAGGGGATCGCGCGCCGCACGCCGGGGTGGGTCTCGATGAGCGGCCGCGCTGCGGGCGTGGTCACGACGTCCACGGGGCCGGTGCGCCGCGCCAGCGCCTCGAGCAGCGGCGTCGTGAGCACGACGTCGCCCAGGAACGCGGTCTGGATGACGAGGCTAGTCAACCTGGAGGACCGCGAGGAACGCTTCCTGCGGGATCTCGACCGTTCCCACCTGCTTCATCCGCTTCTTGCCCTCGCGCTGCTTCTCCAGGAGCTTGCGTTTGCGCGTGACGTCGCCGCCGTAGCACTTGGCGGTCACGTTCTTGCGCAGCGGGCGGATCGTCTCGCGCGCGATCACCTTGGTCCCGATGGCCGCCTGAATCACCACCTCGAACAGCTGTCGCGGGATCAGGTCCTTCAGCTTCTCGGCGATCTTGCGGCCCCATTCCTGGGCCTTGTCGCGGTGGATGATCACGCTGAAGGCATCCACCGGCTCGCCGTTGATCAGCATGTCGAGCCGCACCAGATCGCCCGCCCGGTAGCCCGTGAACTCGTAGTCGAGCGAGGCGTAGCCGCGCGACAGCGTTTTCAGCTTGTCGTAGAAGTCGAGGATGATCTCGGCGAGGGGGAAATCCCACGTGAACTCCACGCGCGTCGGGTCGAGGTAGTGCATCCCGCCGTACACGCCGCGCCGCTCCTGGCCAAGCTTCATGATCGCTCCGATGTACTCGGCGGGGGCGACGATGCGCGCCTTGACGTACGGCTCCTCGATGCGGTCGACGGTGGAGCCGTGCGGCAGCTTGCTCGGGTTCTCAACCAGGTCCATCGATCCGTCGGTCTTGTGGACATGGTACTCCACGTTCGGCACGGTGCTGATGAGCGACAGGTCGAACTCGCGCTCCAGCCGCTCGCGCACGATCTCCATGTGCAGCAGGCCGAGGAAGCCGCAGCGAAAGCCGAACCCGAGCGCGACCGACGTCTCGGGCTCGTAGTGCAGCGATGCGTCGTTCAGCTGCAGCTTCGCGAGAGCGTCGCGCAGCTCCTCGTACTGCTCGGCGTTCGTGGGGTAGAGGCCGGCGAACACCATCGACTGGATGTCGCGATAGCCGGGCAGCAGCGGCACGTCGCGGTGCTCGGCGTCGAGCACGGTGTCCCCCGGCCGCGTGTCCCGCACGCCGCGGACATTCGCCACGAAATACCCCACCTCGCCCGCCTCCAGCTGCTCGGTCGGCTTGTGGCCGAGCTGGAGGTAGCCCACCTCGTCCACGTGGTAGAGGTCCGCGTTGTGCGCGCCGAAGGCGATGGACATCCCCGGCCGGATGGCGCCGTCCACCACGCGGATCGACGGCGTGGCGCCGCGGTAGCGGTCGTAGTAGGAGTCGAAGATCAGCGCGCGCAGCGGAGCATGCGCGTCGCCCCGGGGCGCCGGGACGCGCTGCACCAGCGCCTCCAGGAGCTCCGGGACGCCGGTCCCCTCCTTGGCGGAGATCCGCAGGATCTCCTCCGGTCTGGCGCCGATGAGGTCGTGGATCTCCTGCGCCCGCCGGTCGGGCTCGGCGCCGGGGAGGTCGATCTTGTTGAGGACCGGGATGATCTCGAGGCCCGCGTCCATCGCGAGGAACAGGTTCGAGATGGTCTGCGCCTGGATGCCCTGCGACGCATCGACGACGAGGATCGCCCCCTCACAGGCGGCGAGCGAGCGGGACACCTCGTAGGTGAAGTCTACGTGGCCGGGGGTGTCGATCAGGTTCAGTTCGTACAGCTGGCCGCTCTTCGCCTGGTAGTGCATGCGCACGGCGTTGAGCTTGATCGTGATACCACGCTCGCGCTCCAGGTCCATGGTGTCGAGCACCTGCTCGCGCATCAGCCGCTTGTCGAGCGTCCCCGTCAGCTCGATGAGCCGGTCGGCCAGGGTCGACTTCCCGTGGTCGATGTGGGCGACGATGCAGAAGTTGCGGATGTGGGATTGGCGCATTGGCAGCGAAATATAGCTGTCAGCGATCAGCCGTCGGCTGTCAGCTCGGTCGAAGCTGACAGCTCAGAGCCGATGGCGCAGTGTAGATTATACGAGACCCTCCTTGCCACCACTCACCGGCTGGTTCGATCCCGCGCCCAAGGGCGGCTTCGTCCGCCTCCCGGCGAGCAGCTACCTCCCGGCGAAGGGCGACCCCGCGGTTCGGCTCCCCGGCCTGCGCCGCGGCGACCTCGTCGCGCTGGAGAACGGCCGCGTGCTGCGCGTGAACGGCGCGCCGCCGGGTCCGGAGCTCGCCCACCGTCCCGAGTTCGCGAACCTCGGTGCCGTGCACCCCTCGCGTCCGCTGCTGCTCGAGACCCCCGGGGCGTCGGGCCCGCGGACCGCCGAGATCCAGCGCGTGGTGGACCTGGTGTGCCCGTTCGGCTTCGGCCAGCGGGCGCTGATCGTGTCGCCGCCCAAGGCCGGGAAGACGGTGATGCTGCAGGCCGTGGCCGAGGCGGTGGCCGTGAACTATCCGACGGCGACTCTCCTCATCCTGCTCGTGGACGAGCGGCCCGAGGAGGTGAGCGAGATGGAAACGTGGGGTCGCGGCGAGGTGATCGCGTCGAGCTTCGACCTCCCGCAGGAGCGCCACGTCGCGGTGGCCGACATGGTGTTCGAGCACGCCCGCCGCCAGGTGGAGCTCGGCAAGGACGTCGTGATCGTCCTCGACTCGCTCACGCGGCTCGCGCGCTCGCACAACACGACGGGGCGGTCGAGCGGACGCACCATGTCGGGCGGCCTCGACGCCAACGCGCTCGCCAAGCCGAAGGGGCTGTTTGGTGCGGCGCGCGCGGTCCCGGAGGGCGGCTCCCTCACCGTCGTCGCGACCGCGCTCGTGGAGACCGAGAGCCGCATGGACGAGGTGATCTTCGAAGAGTTCAAGGGGACGGGCAACGCCGAGCTGCGGCTGACGCGCGCGCTGGCCGACCGGCGCATCTACCCGGCGGTGGACATCGCGGCGAGCGGAACCCGGCGGGAGGAGCTGCTGGCGGACCCGGCCACGGTGCAGGCCAAGCGCGACCTGCGGCGGGGTCTCGTGGGACTGCCGCCGGAGAAAGCGATGGAGACGTTGCTCACTCAGCTGCGGCGGACGAAGACGAACGCGGAGCTGCTCGCTCCGTCGTAGCGCCCGTCAATTGCCCGCCGCCTGCACGATCCTGCGATAGCTCTCCGGGTTCCACTTGGGCCGCTCCGGCGCGTTCGCGATCTCGAGCCCGAGGTAGAACACGAGCTTGATGATGCGCGCCTCCTTCTCCGCGTCGATCTTCGCGACCTCATCCGACACCTGGTGGTAGTCGGGGTGGGTACCGTTGAAGAAGAACAGGATCGGCACGCCTTTGCGGGCGAAGTTGTAGTGGTCCGAGCGGAAGTAGAAGTTCTCCTGCGGCCAGATGTCGTCGATGGGCGTCATCCGCAGCTCGGGATGCGCGGCGGCGACGCGATTGAGCGTCCGGCCCAGGTCGGAGTGCTCCTTCCCGATCACGGCGATCGTGTCCTTCCAGTTCCGCCCCACCATGTCGCTGTTCAAGTCGGCGACGATGTTGGAGAGCGGAACCGTGGGGTGCTCCGCGAAGTACTCGCTGCCCCACAGCCCCTTCTCCTCGCCGCTCACGGTCATGAAGACGAGGGAGCGTTTGGGGCGGGGGGTGAGCCGGGAGAAGGCCTCGGCCGCCTCGATGACGGCCGTGGTCCCGGACGCGTCGTCGTCCGCGCCGTTGCAGATGGAGTCCGCGCCCACGGCGCGACAAGCGGGGTTGCCCGGCCCCGCGACGCCAATGTGGTCCATGTGCCCCGTAAAGAACACGTACTCCTGCTTGAGCTTCGGGTCGCTCCCCTCGAGCACGCCGATGACGTTCGGGGCGGACAGCCGCTCCAGCACGCGCTGCCGGGCGCGGAACGTGACGGTTGTTTCGGGCAGCCGGCGGCCGGTGCGGGTCTGTTGCAATCGCAGCGCGGCCGGGTCGATGCCCAACGCGCTCGCGGCCGTGGCGTCGCGGATCTCGACGAGGCCGAACTGCGGGAGCGTATCGCGCGCGGCCTCCCGCCACGCCAGCACGATCGATGGAACCGTGAGGTGCGCGAGCCGGCTCGACCACTGGGCGTCGGGCCGGTCGGAGATGAGGAGCGCGCCGATGGCGCCGGCCTCCAAGGCGGCCTGCGCGGTCGCGCCATCGAACGGCACGCCCCGGGGCGTGGCCGTGGCGATCAGCGCGATCCAGGCCCCGCGCACGTCCACGCCGGCGAGCGGGTTCGCGGAATCGGCGGGCCCGGCGAACACCACGACGGGCCCCGCGACCTCGCGCCGGGGCAGCGGCGCGAACGGCAACAGGTTCACCTCGACCCCGGGTTTCAGCGTCACCGTCGTCCGGCCCGCGATCACGAGAGCGCTCGCGGCCGTGTCGAGCTGCTCGTGGAGGATGCCGTACCGTTGCAGGAAGCCGCCGCTGTCCCCGCCGGGTCTCAGGCCGACGCGCTTGAACGCGCCGGCGACGTACGCGGCCACCTTCTCGAGCTCGGGGCTCGGCGTGTTGCGACCGCGCATCGAGTCGTCGGCGAGAATCCCGATGCGGCGATGAACGTCGCCGGGCACGATGGAGCTCACGGCGCGCTGGACCGAGGCCGGCGTCTGCGCGGCGAGCGCGCCAGGAAGCAACGTGAGCCACACGTAGGAAAGCCGACGCACGCGACCCTCTCCTTGAGCGAAGGGAAGGGGAAAACTAGCGCCTCAGGGCTTGCGGCGCCTCAGCTCCGGGTCGCTACGCTGGGGTTTGTCCTTGGGCGCGTCCCGCTTTGGCAGGGCGCGGGGCTCGCTCCTGGGCGGAGGTGGCGCGGGCTGCGCGCGCGGCGACCGCTCCGGGGCGCGCGATTCGACCTGCGGGCGACTCTCCGGCTGGCCGCGCTCGCGGCGCGGCGCGCGCACCTCGGGGCTCACCGAGAGGGCGGACCGATCCTGACGCTCCGGCCGATCGCGGCGATCCGCGCGGTCCCGCCGTTCTCCTGCGTCGCCGCGGTCCGGGGTGCCAGGGTTGTCGGGCCGGTCGGGGCGGTCCGGCCGATCGGGCTGGCGGCGATGCCGGTCGTCGTTGCCGGGCTCGCCCCGACGCTCACGCTCGTCTCCCGTCCCGCCCGTGACGTCCGGACGGCGGCGCGGCGGGGGAATGATCCCGATGCCCCCCAGGTCGCGCCCGCTTACGCCGACCTCGCGCCGGCGATCGTCGTTCGCGGGCCGCTGCGCCACCCGCGTGACGAATACGTCCGTGCGGCTGCGGTCCTTAAAGATGAAGCGCGGCTCGGGCCGGTACGGCCGGGTGAACACCACGCGGGTGCCGCCGTAATAACGATAGGGGTAGTAGTACGGGTCGTCGAACACGACGATGCGGAAGCGCACGCACGTGTAGTCGTACACCGACCACAAGGGATAGCTCACATAGGTGTGGCAATCGTAGCACAGGAACCGCGGATAGTCGTAGTGGCGGTTGACGTAATACGGCGTGATGTCGTAGTCCCAATCGCGAAAGTCGGCCGGCAGGATCCGCTGCGCCAGGTCGGTCAGGGCGACGTACGGATCGCCGTGCACGCGCCCGTCCGCGATGGCGCGATAGTCCCAATGGTCGCCCGTTTCGAAGGCGTCGTACACGAACGGGTCGGTCGCGGCGACGGCGAAGATGTAGCCGACGCCGGGGTAGTCGTCGATCGAGAAGGCATCCCGCTCGTAGCCGCCCTGGATCTCGTACTCACGGCCGCCGCGGGCGAAGTTGTCCTCCCAGGGCTCGAGCGGGAACAGCACCCGCACGCGGCCGTCGGTATCGACGCGCAGCACGGTCACATAAGCATCGACCTCGCTCCGGAAGAACACGCGAGCGCCCTGACCGCTGGCGTAGGCATCGTCGCCCCGGTTGGTCCAGACTTCGATGCGGGTGCGAGACGATGCGTCCGGCCACCCGACGGGCTGACCGGAACTCGCGAGCAGGCTGAGCGCTGCCAGTTGTGCCAACATGGTTCCCTCCGGGGCCGGGAGAGGAGCAGGGGGCATGCCACCCTGGCTGCGGCCGGAGATCGGTTCAACCAGTTGTCGGAGAACAGATTATGCGATGTCGTGCGGCGTATCACCCCGCTCCCGGGTGTCCTCTACCCCGGACAATCCGCCGATTATTAGCTTCCGCCACCCATGGTCGACTCCCGACGCCTTGATCTCCTCGATCCCGCGGAAGTAGCGCGGCTCGGCGGGATCGAGATCGTGGCGCAGGGAGTCGTGGAGGGGTTTCTGGCCGGCATTCATCGCTCGCCCTTCCGGGGGTTCTCAGTCGAGTTTACGGAACATCGGGCCTACCAGCCCGGCGACGAGCTGCGCTACCTCGATTGGAAGATCCTCGCCCGCGCGGACCGCCTGTTCGTCAAACAGTTCGAGGAGGAGACGAACCTGCGGGCGATGATCCTGCTCGACGCCAGCCGCTCGATGGCGTGGCGCGGCGACCCGGCGCGCCTGACCAAGCGGGGCTACGCGGACCGCCTCGTGGCTGCGCTCGCCTTGATCCTGCTGCGGCAGCGCGACGCGACGGGGCTGATGACGTTCGACGAGGCGGTGCGCCAGGTGATCCCCGCGCGCGTGAAGGCGGGCCAATGGACGAGGCTGGTGCGCGGACTCATCGACACGCCGGACGGCCTGGGAACGGCTGCTGAGACGGCGCTGCGCCAGCTTGCCGGCTTGCTCGCCCGCCGCGGGCTCGTCGTACTCGTTTCCGATCTCCTCCTGGACCGCGGGCTCGCCCTGACCGCGCTTCGCTACCTGCGGCACCGTGGCCACCAGGTGATCGTGCTGCACGTGATGGACCCGGCCGAGCTGGAATTGGCGGGGCCGCCCGAGGTGCGCTTCCGCGACCCCGAGAGCGCGGCGAGCGTCGTCGTGCGCCCCCGCGAGCTCGCCGGGGCCTACGCCGCGACGGTGCGCCGGGAGATCGCGGGGTGGCGCGCCGCCTGCCGGCGGCACGGGGTCGCCTATCATCACATCCGGACCGACATGCCGTTCGGCATGGCGCTGCGCCTGCTGGCGTGACGTTTCTCCATCCGCTGGCGCTGCTGGGGCTCGCCGCGGCGGCGATCCCCGCGCTGCTGCATCTGCTCGAGCGCCGCACACCACCCGAGGCCGAGTTCCCGCCGCTGCGCTACCTGCGGGACGCGGAGCGTCAGAGTGCGCGCCGCCTGCGGCTGCGCCACCTGCTGCTGCTCATCCTCCGGACGGCGCTCGTGGCGGTGATTGTGCTTGCGGCCGCGCGGCCGATTTTACCCACCGGGGTGGGCGGGGGGAGCGGGGGGAGCGGGGGGAGCGGGGGGAGTGGGGCGAGCGGGAGGGGCTCGACCGCGGTGCACGCGCCGACGGCGCTCGCTGTCGTGCTCGACAACTCGTTGTCGGCGAGCGCGGTGGTCGACGGGCGGCCGGTGCTGGACCGGCTCAAGGCGCTGGCGCGTGCGTCGCTCGCCCAGGCCGCGCCGGGCGATCGCCTTTGGCTCGTGCTCGCGGACGGCGTGGCGCGCGCGGGCTCGCGCGAGGCGCTGCTCGCGAGCGTGGACGGCGCCACGGCCACGCCGCAGCGCCTGGACCTCGTGCCCGCGGTCGGAGGCGCGGCGCGCCTCGTCGCCGCCGAGCCTCTGCCCGCCCGTGAGGTGCACGTGCTGAGCGACCTGCAGCGTACGGCACTCGGCGCGGGGAGCGTTGACGTGCCGGGCGTCGCAGAGCTGGTGCTCGCGCCGCCCGCGCGTGTGCCGGCCAACCGCGGCGTCGCCGCAGCACGCGCCGGCGACGGCGGACTGACGATCGCGGTCTCGGGAACGCCCGGGGCAAGCGCTGCGCCCCTCGTGGCGCGGGTGCAACCGCCGGGCAGCGCCCCGGCGCGCGCGCGGGAGGTGGGGCGCACGCTCGCGGCGCCGGGGCAATCGGTGACGCTGCCGCTCCCTCCGCTCGCGCCGGGATGGTGGATTGGCGAGGTGCTGCTCGACGCCGACGAACTGCGCGGCGACGACCGGCGGCTGTTCGTGGTTCGCGTGGCGGCGCCGGCGAGCGTCACGGCTGAGGCCGATGTCGGACCATTCCTGTCGGCGGCGCTGGCGGTGCTCCGCGTGGCGAGGCGCGTGGTGGTGGGAGGCGAAATCGCGATCGGCGAGCGGCTCGGCGCGGCCCGCAGCATCGTGTTGCCGCCGGGGGACCCCGCGCTCCTGGGGCAGGTGAATCGCGCGCTCGCGGCCCGCGGCGTCCGCTGGCACTTCGGGCCTCCGGGTCCGCCCGGCACCCTCGCGAGCGCGGATCTCGCCATGGTCCGCGGCGTGCAGGTGAATCGGCGGTACCGACTCGAAGGGACCGAGGGCGATTCCGGCGTCGTGGCCAGCGTCAATGGCGAGCCGTGGCTGGTGCGGGACGGAGGCGTCGTCCTCCTCGGCAGTCGCCTCGACACGACCTGGACCGCCCTGCCGGGGGCGCCCGGCTTCGTTCCGTTCGTGGACGCGCTCGCGAACCGGATCGCGCGGGGGGAGGCGCCGGTGGCGGAGGCCGTGGGTGCGCCCCGCCTGCAGTTCTTCACGCGGGGCGCCGACACCGTCGGCGCGACCGTGTTCGGGCCCGACCCCCGCGAGTCCGACCTCACGCCCGCCACGCCCGACGAGGTGCGCCGCGCCTTTCCCGGTGCGCGACTGCTGGACGAGGCCGGGCTCGCCGCCGAACGCTTCGCCGCAACCCGGCGAGCGGACGTGAGCGGCTTGCTGCTCGGCTTCGCTCTCCTGCTCGCCGCCATCGAGCTCGCGGTCGCTTCCATGAGCCGCTGATGCCGCTCGACTTTCTGCTCGACCGGTTCGCCGAGCTCTCGGATACCCGGGCGCTGGTGGAGCGGCTCCCCCCAGCCGGGACGCGGCTCGCCGTGTCGGGACTCCCGGGATCCGCCCCGGCCGTGCTCGTCAGCGCGCTCGCCCGGCAGCTACCGCAGCGGGTCTTCGTGTGCGTCGCCCCGACGGCCACCGACGCGGAGCGCTGGCTCGCGGACGTGGCGACGCTGGCAGGCGAGACGGCCGCATTGTACCCGCAGCGCGAGGCGCTGGGTGCCGAGGAAGCCCATTTCGAGATTGCGGGGGAGCGGGTCGAAACGCTGGAGGCGCTGCTCAGGGCGCGGGTGCGCATTCTCGTCACGACCGCCCGGGCGACGGCGGAGCGGACGGGGGTACCCGCCGCCCTGGCCGCCAGGCGCATGGTCTTGGAGCCGGGTACGGGGAAGGGGGAGGGGAAAAGGGGTTCACTGAGTGACAGCGTGCGCCGGCTGGGCGAGATGGGCTACACGCGCGTACCGACCGTGACCGAGGTGGCGCAGTTCAGCGTGCGCGGCGGCATCCTCGACGTGTACGGCTTCGGGATGGCGGCGCCGACGCGAGTCGAGTGGTGGGGCGACGAGATCCTGTCGCTGAGGACGTTCGATCTTGACACCCAGCGATCGGGGGACGCGGTGGAACGGGTGACGGTGCTGCCGGTACGGAGCGAGGGGGTAGGCGCGGGCAGCGTAGGGGCGCAGCATGCTGCGCCCGTACCTCGTACCGGGCAACGTCAGTCGCTGCTGGATCTCCTGCCGAGCGACGCGGTGATGGTGCTCGATCAGGAGTCGGCGCTGGGACAGGAGGTGGAGCGTACCTGGGCCGACGCCGCCCATCATCTCGAAGTGGCGCGGCGGCTGGGGGAGGACCCTCTCCCGCGCGAGGAGTTGTTCCTCGAGCCCGCCGCCTGGCGCGCCCGGCTCGGCGGGTTCGCGCGGGTTGCGGTCAACGCGGGAGACGCAGCGGTACGCTTCTCGCTGGCGCCGCCCGAAGCCGTGGATCGCGACATGCGGCGGCTGCGGCAGATCGTGGCGGGCGCCCCGCCGACAGTGATCCTGTGCGACAACGAGGGACAGCTGGAGCGCCTCGAGGAGCTGCTCGGCAGCGACCGCGCGACGCTCGCGATCGGCGCATTGGACGGTGGGTTCATCCTTCCCGGGCTCAGGATCCTCACCGATCACGAGATCTTCCGTCGCGCCCGGCGCATCCGGCGGCCACGGCGCTACCGTACGGCAGCGCCGACGGCGGCGACGCGCGCGCTCGAGCCCGGCGATTACGTCGTCCACCTGGAGCACGGGATCGGGATCTACCGCGGCTTGCAGACGATCTCGGTCGGCGCGGAGGGGGGAACGCTCGAGGTCGCGGTGGTGGAGTACGAGGGGGGCGACCGGCTGAACGTGCCGCTCTACCGGCTCGACCAGCTCGAGGCCTATCGTGCGGCCGGCGACGGTGAGGCGCCGCCCCCGCGGCTGCACCGGCTGGGCGCCACGACGTGGCAGCGCCAGCGCGACAAGACCCGCACCGCGATCCGGAAGATGGCGGCCGACCTGCTCGACCTGTACGCGCGCCGCCAGGTCGCGAGCGGCTTCGCGTTCCCGCCCGACACGCCCTGGCAGCGCGAGCTGGAATCGGCGTTCCTGTACGAGGACACGCCGGACCAACGCCGCGCTACCGAAGAGGTAAAGCGCGACCTGGAGCGGGCGCGGCCCATGGACCGGTTGCTGGTCGGAGACGTGGGATACGGGAAGACGGAGATCGCGCTGCGTGCCGCCTTCAAGGTCGTGCAGGCCGGGAAGCAGGTGGCCGTGCTCGTGCCCACGACGATTCTCGCCGAGCAGCACGGCCGCACCTTCCGCGAGCGGCTCGCCGATTATCCGGTTCGCATCGAGGTGCTGTCGCGCTTTCGCGGCGGGCGGGAGTCGAGCCAGGTCGTCGGCCGGCTCGCGCGGGGCGAGCTGGACATCGTGATCGCAACGCACCGGCTCCTCTCCGCGGACGTCACGTTCCGCGATCTCGGGCTCTTGATCGTGGACGAGGAGCACCGCTTCGGCGTCCGGCACAAGGAACGGCTCAAGGCGCTGAAGCTCGCGGTGGACGTGCTGACGCTGACCGCGACGCCGATTCCGCGCACGCTGCACCTCTCGCTCGCGGGACTCCGGGACCTCACGCTGCTCGAGACCCCGCCGAAGGACCGCTCGCCGGTGCTGACGTTCATCGAGCCATGGGACGACGCGTTGATCGAGGAGGCGATCACCCGGGAGCTCGACCGGGACGGGCAGGTGTACTTCGTGCACAACCGCGTGGAGACGATCGACACGATCGCCGAGCGGGCGCGCACACTGGCCCCCGCGCGGGCGCGCCTCGCCGTGGCGCACGGCCAGCTCCGCGAAGCGGACCTCGAGGCGGTGATGGCCCGCTTCGTCCGGGCCGATGTGGACGTCCTCGTGTCCACCATGATCGTCGAGTCAGGCCTCGACGTGGCGAACGCCAACACGATGATCGTGAACCGCGCCGATCAGTTAGGGCTGGCACAGCTCTACCAGCTGCGCGGGCGCGTCGGCCGGAGCCACCGCCGCGCCTACTGCTACTTGCTCGTCCCGGACCTCGTGGACGCCGACGCGGAGGAGCGCCTGCGGGTGCTGGAACACCACACGGACCTCGGGTCCGGGTACCGGATCGCGCTGCGCGACCTCGAGCTGCGGGGAGCGGGGAATCTGCTGGGCGGCGAGCAGTCGGGGCACGTGCAGGCGGTCGGGTTCGATACGTACTTGCGCTGGCTGCAGGAGACGGTCGAGGCGCTGAAGACCGGGAAGGGGGAGGAGGGACGGGGGAAGAGGATCGCGCCCGAGGTGATCCTCGATCTGCCGGCGCATCTGTCGGAGGACTACGTGCCCGACGACGCGGTGCGGCTCGATCTGTATCGCCGGCTGGCGCGGGCGGAGCAGCCGTGCGAGATTGAGGCGGTGCGCGAGGAATTGCGCGATCGGTTCGGGCCCCTCCCGGACGCAGCGCAGCGGTTGCTCCTCGTGGCCGATCTCCGCGCGCTCGGCGCGCGGGCGGGATTGGAAACGGTCCTCGTCCGCGGCGATGAGGCGCGGCTCACCTTCCGGCGCGACGCCCGCGTGCGGCTTGCGGGTCTGACGGCGGCACTCGACGCGGTGCAGTTCGAAGCCGAGGTACGGCGCGCGGTTCCCCTCTCGCTCCGGCTGCGCCGGCTGGGTGGCGAGGCGATCGGCCCGGGCTTGGTGCGGGCCCTGACCGCCGTTCTCCAAGACCTTCAGGCATAGGAGCCGGGATGGGTCGCTTGCGGTTGGCTGTGCTGGTCCTCACGCTCGGCGGCTGCGAGCCGTTGCGCCAGGCGTTTTCGGCGCGCGCCAGCGTGGTCGCCGGGGCGGCCGGTCAGGACCTCACGGTCGAGCAGTTCGCCGACTGGGTGGGGCACAGCGCGAAGGTTCCGCTGCAGCCGAGCGCGCTGACCGGCCTCGCGAACGTGTACGTGGACCACATGCTGTTTGCCGCGGCGCTCGCGCGCGGGAGGGACCTGCACGACTCGCTGCTGGTGCTCGCCGCCGGTTGGCCCACCGTGTCGCAGCTCAAGTGGGACCACTTCCACCAGCGGCTCCTCGCCGCGCGCACCAAGCTCAGTCCGTCCCAGGTGGACTCCGCGTACGCGGCGGGCGGCGTCCGGCTGTTCCAGCACATCCTGCTCCAGCTGCCGCCGAGCGCGGCCGCGCCGCAGGAGCGGGCCAAGCGCACCGAGCTCGAGGGGCTGCGTCGCGACATCGTGGCGCGGGGCGGGGTGACCTTCGCGCAGCTCGCCAGGCGCTACTCGGAAGACCCCGGCTCAAAGGCGAGCGGAGGCTATCTCGCCGCCTCCCCGCCCGGCCAACTCGTACCGGCCTTCGAGACCCCCGCCTGGCAGCTCGAGCCCGGGGGCACGAGCGGGGTGGTGCGCTCCTCCTTCGGGCTCCATCTGATCCGACGCCCGCCCCTCGCCGAGGTACGGGACTCCTTCCGCGCGGGGCTCGAGAACACGATCACCGGGCACCTCGACTCGATCTACGTGGACCATCTCACGACCGCGTGGCAGCTGCGGGTCGCCGACGGCGCTCCGGCGCTGGCGCGGCAGGCGGTGCAGGACCTGGTCGCCGCGCGCAAGGATTCCCGCACGCTCGTCTCCTATCGGGGCGGCGCCCTGCGCGTGCGCGATCTCGTGCGGTGGCTCTTCGCCCTCGACCCGAACGACGTGCGCGCCATTCCCGGCGCGTCGGATGATCAGCTGCGGCAGTTCCTGAAGGTGGTGACCCGGCAGGCGCTGCTGATCGAGCAGGCCGATTCCGCCGGGGTGCAGCTCACGGCGGACGACTGGCGGCAGATCCGGGCCGAACACGACTCGATCGTGGCGACGCTCGAGCGGGTCCTGGGCATCACGCCCCAGCTGCTCAAGGACTCGGCGGCGACGCCGGACGCCCGCATGCGGCTCGCGGCCGCGCGCGTCGACGCGTATCTCGGCCGCGCCTTCCAGGGCACGGCCCAGTTCTACGCCGTGCCTCCGTTCCTGGGCGAGATCCTGCGCGCCGAACTCCCCTGGTCGGTCGACCCGGGCGGGATCGGACGCGCCCTGGAGCGGGCCCAGGCGATCCGCGCGACCACTGATTCGACGCGGCGCCCGCCGCCGGGTCTACGTCCCGCGCCCGGTCCGCCGCCGATCCCCGCCGACACGGCCCGCAAGCCCGGAGGCGGCCCGTGACGCTGCGGTCGGGACTCCGCTCCGTGGCGCTGCTCCTGCTCGGCACGGTGCCCGGCGTCATCCGCGCCCAGGGCGGAGCGTCCGGCCAGATCGTGGACCGCATCGTCGCCGTCGTGGGCACCACGCCCATCACGGCCTCGCAAGTGGAGGAGCAGCTCGCCCTCATGCAGTCCGAAGGCCAACAGCTCCCGTCCGATTCGGCGGGGCGGGCGGCGCTGCGGCGGCAAATTCTCACTCAGATGGTGGAGGACGAGCTGCTCGTGCAGCAGGCGCAGCGGGACACGAACCTCAAGGTGACGGACCGGGAGGTCCAGGACCAGGTCGAGCAGACGGTCCAGAACGTGCGCAAGCAGTTCACCTCCGGGGCGGAGTTCCAGTCGCAACTGCGGGCGGCGGGGTTCGGGTCCGAGGAGGAGTGGCGGCGTTGGCTCGCAGACAATCAGCGCCGCTCGATTCTGCGCGACCGGCTGCTGGACGAGCTGCGTCAGAAGGGCAAGTTGCGGCCCATCCCGCCGTCCGAGGCGCAGATGCGCACCTTCTGGGAGCAGAACCGCGGCCAGCAGTCGAAACGCCCGGCTTCGGTGTCGTTCCGCCAAATCGTCATCACGCCGAAGCCCGACTCGGCGGCGAAAGCTCGCGCGCGGCAGCTCGCGGAGTCGCTGGTCGTCGTGCTGCGGGGTGGCGCCGACTTCGCAGACGTGGCGCGGCGCTTCTCGAGCGACAGCGGTTCCCGCGAGGCCGGCGGCGAGCTGGGCTGGTTCCGCCGCGGCCGCATGGTGAAGGAGTTCGAAGACGTGGCGTTTCGGATGCGGCCCGGCGAGATCTCCGGCGTCGTGGAGACCGAGTTCGGCTACCACGTCATCCAGGTGGAGCGGGTGCAGCCGGCGGAGGTGGAGGCGCGGCATGTCCTGATCGCGCCCGTGATCTCGGCGGCCCAGCTCGCGCTGGCGCGGCGGCTCGCCGACTCGGTGCACGACGCGCTCGCCGGCGGGGCGTCGTTCGACTCGCTCGCCCGCCGCTATCACGATCCTAACGAGCCGAAGCTCGCCGACGCGCTGCCCGCCTCGCAGCTCCCCCCCGACTACCTCAAGGCGATCGGGAAGGAGTCCGTGCCGGGCCTCAAGCCGGTGATCGCGGTCGCGGAGGGGACGGCGCGGGCGCGCTTCGTCGTGCTGGAGCTGATCAGGCGCCTGCCGGAGGGCGAGTTCGCCTTCGAGGACGTGAAGGATCGGATCCGCGACGCGCTGAGCCAGCGGCTCGCCGAGCAGCACTATCTCGACCTGTTGCGACGCACGACCTACGTGGACATCCGCCTCTAGCGCCGTGGCTGCGCGACCGCGCCTCGCCGTCACCGTGGGCGACCCGCGGGGGATCGGGCCGGAGGTGGTGGCGAAGGCCCTTGCCCTGGGGGCGCTCCCCGCGGACATCGTCGTGCTCGGGAACGGGGAGCGGGGCGCGGAACCCTCCGCCGCACCGCCCCGTCCCGCTCCCCGCTCCCTCCTCCCGGAAGTGGCGGGCCGGATCGCCGGGGAGGCCGTCGAGGAGGCGGTCCGCCTGGCCCTCACGGGCGAGGTCGACGCCATCGTCACGGGGCCGGTTCACAAGCACGCCCTCCATCTCGCCGGCTACCGTTATCCGGGCCTCACCGAAATGCTCGGCCATCTGGCTGGAGACGTTGAAACCGCGATGATGCTCGCGACAGGGACGCTGCGGGTCGTGCTCGTGACGACCCACCTCCCGCTACGGGACGTGCCCGCGCAGGTGACGGCCGAGCGGGTGGTGCGAGTGGGCCGCATCGCCGAGGCGGCGCTGCGCCGCTGGTGGGGCCTCGAGCGGCCGCGCCTCGCGGTGTGCGCGCTCAACCCGCACGCGGGGGAAGCGGGTCTGTTCGGCGACGAGGACGATCGCGTGTTGCGCCCGGCCGCGGCCCGGCTCGGCGCCGCGGGCCCCATCCCCGCCGACACCGTCTTCGTGCGCGCGATGAAGGGGGAGTTCGACGCCGTGCTCGCCCCCTACCACGACGTGGGAATGGCAGCGGTGAAGGTGGCGGGCTTCGGTCAGGGCGTGAACGTGACCCTGGGGCTGCCGTTTCCGCGGACCGCGCCGGACCACGGAACGGCGCTCGACATCGCGGGGAAGGGGGTCGCCGATCCGTCGTCGATGCGGGCGGCGCTCGAGCTCGCGGTGCAGCTAGCGGCTCGCAACCGCCTCCCGGAGCCTGTCTAACAGTCGCTGGTGCAGCTCGAGCTGCAGCTTCTGACTCGCCCGATTCACCACCACCACTGCCCCCACGTCCAGAATCCTGGCCCGCTCGACGAGCCCGTTGTCCCGCAGCGTGCCGCCCGTGTCCACGAGATCCACGATCCAGTGCGCGAGGCCGAGCAGCGGCGCCACCTCGACGCTGCCGCTCACCGTGATCACCTCAACGCCCAGGCCCGTCTCGGCGAAGAAGCCGCGCGTCAACCGGGGGTACTTCGTGGCGACGCGCGGGGTCACGCCGCCCGGAAGCGACGGATAGGGAACGTGGGCGGGGCTCGCGACGACCATGCGGCACGCGCCGAAGCCCAGCGCGAGCGGCTCCAGCACGTCCGCCTCGGTTTCCCGCAGCACGTCCGTGCCGGTGATGCCGAGGTCCGCGGCCCCCGATTCGACGTAGACCGGCACGTCGGCGGGCTTCACCAGCAGGAAGGATAGGGACCCGTCGCTCGAGGGAACGACGAGCTTGCGCGTCGTGGCGGCTCCCGCGGTCCCCGCGCCGATGCGCTCAAACAGGGTGAGAGCGGGCTCGAGCAGCCGCCCCTTGGCCAGCGCCACCTTCAAGCTCACGGCGTTGTCTCCGCGAGCCCATCGAGGTCGAGCGCGAGTCCGACGGCCGGGAGCGGCCGCCCGAAGCGGCCGATGAGATCGTCGTATCGCCCCCCGGCTCCCACGGCGCTGCCCGCCCCGCTCACGAAGATCTCGAAGTGCATCCCCGTGTAGTAGTCGAGCCCCCGCACCTCGCCGAAGTCGTAGACCACGTGGCGACGCTCCTCGTCCGCGAGGGCCGCGTCGATCTCCCGCAGGCGGTCGATGGCCACGCGGGCGTCGGGCGCGACGCGCGCTGCGCGGTCGAGCGCCTCGCGCCGGCCGATGATGAACGGCAGCTCCGTGAGCGTCCCGGGCGCCGCAGTGGCAAGGCCGGCGGCGTCCTTGCGGTCGATGAGCCGCCGCACGCGGGTTCGCTCCTCGGGCGGCAGGGCGTCGAGCGAGGGCGCCAAGGCGCCGACATGCCCGAGGTTGACCTGGTATTCCTTAGGGGAGGCGCGTCGTACCAGCTCGAGCGCGAGGCGCAGCACCTCCACGTCGGCTGCAATTGCGGCGTCGCCCAACAGCTCGGCGCCGACCTGCAGGATTTCGCGCGGCCGGCCGCCGCCGTTCGCCCGCTCGGGGTCCTGGCGGAACACCGCGCCGCTGTAGCAGAGGCGGAGGGGTGTGGGACGCTCGGCGAGCTTCGTCGCCGCCAGGCGGGCCACGCTCGCCGTGAAGTCGTAGCGCAGCGCGAGCAGCTTGCCGTCGAGGTCGAAGAAGCGGATCAGGCGGTCGGCCACGTCGGCAGCGCCGGCTGCGCGCACGAACACCTCGGCGTACTCGAAGGTGGGCGGGATGATCTCCTCGTAGCCCGCCGCGCCGAGTCGCTCCAGCGCGGCACGCTGTAGCGTCCGCCGGCGGCGCACCGCTTCCCCCGCCAGGTCGAGTGCGCCGGGGGGGATCGGCGCGATCGTCGAGCGGAGCTTCACGTCGCCGCCTGTGCGACCAGCCGGACGGCGCCCACCCGGCGCCCGTCCATCTCCACGATCTCGAACACGGCGCCCGGCACGGCGACCTGATCCCCCACCCTGGGGAGCCGGCCCAGCGCGCCGAACAGGTAGCCGCCGATCGTGGTGTAGTCGCCCACGTCGAGCTCGAGCCCGAAGGCGTCGTTCACGTCCCGGAGCGGCGTCGAGCCGGCGAGCACCGATGCGGCATCGGGCGTCGCAGACTGCTTCACCGCGGCGGCCGGCCGGTCGTACTCGTCGTAGATCGGGCCGACGATCTCCTCCAGCAGGTCCTCCATCGTGACGAGGCCGGCGGTGCCGCCGAATTCGTCGAGCACGATCGCGAGATGGATCTTCTGGCGCTTCATGTCGGCGAGCACGTCCTCGACCTCCCGGGTCCCCGGGACGAACACGGCGGGGCGGAGCACGGCCTGGAGGCGCCCGCCCTTCGCCGAGCGCACCCCGGCGAGGATGTCCTTCGCGTGCACCAGACCGACGATGTCGTCGAGCGATTCGCGGTACACCGGGTAGCGTGAGCGGCCCGCCACCGCCACCTGGTCGGCCGCCTCCTCGAGCGTCAGGTCGAGCGGCAGGGCCACCATGTCCGTGCGCGGGGTCATCACCTCGCGGGCCGTCTTCTCGCTGAATTCGAACACGCCCTCCAGCATCCGGGCGTCGCCGGCGTCGAGACCGCCGCGCCGCCGGCTCTGGGCCACGAGCATCCGGATCTCCTCCGGCGAATGGATGCGCTCGAGCTCCGCCGTCGTGCCCCGGATTCCGAGGAGGCGCACGACCCGGTTCGCGCTCCAGTTGAGCGCGTCGGTCAACGGCCGGGTGATCCACGAAAACAGGATCAGCGGCCGCGCGATCCAGCGACTCGTCTTCTCGGGATAGGTGATGGCCCAGGCCTTGGGCGCCTGCTCGCCGAACACGACGTGCAGGAACGAGATGATCGCCACGGCCACGATCGAGGCGATACCGCCGCGCGTCAGGAAGTCGAGTGCGGGCGGCAGTCCCGCGAACCATTCCCGGAACAGGTGGGCGACCGTGTCCTCCGCGACGTACCCGAGCAGAATCGAGGCGACCGTGATGCCCAGTTGGGCGGCCGAGAGCTGGCGATACAGGTCTTGCAGCGCCTGTTGCACGGTCTTAGCCTTCCGGTCGCCGCGCCGGATCATCTCCTCGATGCGCGTGCGCCGGGCCGCCACGAGCGCGAACTCCGCGGCCACGAAGAACGCGTTGGCCGCGACGAGGACGAGCACCGCCGCGAGGCGCAGAGCGAGGGATCCCATGACTGGCTCAGGCATAAGGCCCGGAACCTAGCTCGTGCTGACCCGACTTCAAGCACCGCCCTACGACGTTCTCACGCCGCATCTTCCAAAGATCGGTGCGGCGGCGGATCCCGCGACCGCACAAGCCGTCGGTGCGATCGTCGCGGACGTGCGGGCGCGTGGCGACGGCGCGGTGCGGGAGCACGCGCGACGTCTCGACGGCGTGGATCTGGCGCCGGAGGAGTGGGAGCTCTCCGTCGCCAGGTGTCGGGAGGGGCTCGGTCGCGTGCCCCGCCCGGTCCAGGCGGCGCTCGAGCTCGCCGTGGCGCGCGTGCGTGCGTATCACGAGCGACAGGTCGAGGCGGGATTCACCGTCCGGACGCCGGGAGCAAAGCTGGTGATGCGCGTGGTACCGCTCGATAGCGTCGGGATCTACGTGCCGGGAGGCAAGGCCGCCTATCCATCCACCGTAATAATGAATGCAGTCCCCGCGGCGGTCGCCGGGGTGGGCGATATCATCATGGCGACGCCGCCGGGAGGAGCGTCGGACGTGGTGCTGACGGCCGCGCGGCTGGCGGGTGTGCATCGGATCTTCCGGGTGGGCGGGCCCCAGGCGATCGCCGCGCTGGCCTACGGCACGGCGACGATCCCCCGGGTGGACAAGATCGTGGGGCCTGGGAATCGCTTCGTGACCGAGGCGAAGCGCCAGGTCGCGGGCGCGGTGGGGATCGATATGCTGGCGGGGCCGACCGAGGTGCTCGTCATCGCCGACCGGACGGCCGCGGTGCGGCACGTGGCGGCCGATCTGATCGCACAGGCGGAGCATGACGAGGACGCCTGCGCCTGGTGCGTCACCACGAGCCGGGAGCTGGCAGATGGGCTCGACCCGGAGCTCGAGCGGCAGCTTGCTCGGGCGCCGCGGCGCGCCATCGCCGAGCGGGCGCTCGCTGCGCACGGCGTGCTCGTGCTGGTGCCCACGCTCGACGCCGCCTTGGAGGTGGCGAACCGCCGCGCGCCGGAGCACGTCGAGCTGCTGGTGGAGCGGCCGTGGCCGCTCGTGGATGCGATCCGCCACGCGGGTGCGATCTTCGTGGGGAGCTACACGCCCGAACCCGTCGGCGACTACGTCGCCGGGCCGTCGCACGTGTTGCCCACCGCGGGAACCGCCCGATATGTTTCGCCCCTGGGCGTCTATGATTTCGTGAAGCGCATCAGCGTGATCGCATACTCGCGGGAGCGGCTGCAGCAGGACGCGGCGCATATCATCGCGCTGGCGGAGGCGGAGGGCCTGCCCGGGCACGCGGAGGCGGTGCGCCTGCGAGCCAGCGACCCATGACGACTCTTCCGTTCGAAGTCCAGTGCACCCATCGTGCCCCGCTGCGCGCCGAGAGCCGGCGCCGCTTGCGGCTCGTGCTCGGCATCTCGGCGGCCGTGATGGTGGCCGAGGCGGTGGGGGGCTACGCCGCCGGCTCGCTCGCGCTGCTCGCCGACGCGGGTCACATGCTCACGGACGTGGCGGCCCTCGGCCTGGCGCTCGTCGTGGCTCACCTGTGCGAGCGCCCCGCGACGGCCGAGCGCTCGTACGGGTTGCAGCGGCTCGAGATCCTCGCCGCGCTCGTAAACGGAGCGGCGCTCATCGTGATCGCGGTCGGGATTGGCATCGAGGCGTGGCACCGCTTCCGCGCCCCGCCAGCCATCCACGCCGGCCTGTTGCTGGGCGTCGCGAGCCTCGGATTGGTGGCGAACGTGGTGAGCGCCCGCATTCTCCACAGCGAGCACGACCACTCCCTGAACCAGCGCGGCGCGTATCTCCACGTGCTGAGCGACACGCTCGGCTCGCTGGGCGCGATCTTCGCCGGCGTCGTGGTGCTCCTCACCGGGTGGACTCCCGCCGACCCCCTCGTCTCGGTCGGGATCAGCCTGCTGATCCTCCACGGTGCTTGGCGGCTCGTGAAGGAGAGTACGGACGTGCTGCTCGAGGCGACGCCCGCGCACATCTCGATGCGCGAGGTGCACGACCGGATGGCGTCGGTCCCCGGCGTCGCCTCGGTGCATGATCTGCACGTCTGGACCGTCACGAGCGGCGTGGTCGCCATGAGCGGCCACCTCGTCGTGCGGAACCCGCAGGACAACCAGCGCGTGCTCGAGGCCGTGCAGGAGCGCCTGGGGCACCTGGGGATCGATCACGTCACGGTGCAGATGGAGAGGGATCAGATCTGCGAATAGGCGTGGGGAGTGGTTCGTTACGGTGCGACTCGTAACCCCGTTGCGCACCGGCAGGTACCACTCCCCACTCCCCACGCCGTTGCTGTGACGTCACCGCTTGTGTTTTCCCGGGCACCGTCCTATACTGCGGCCCTCCATTCCGGCACCGTCAGGACGTAGCCCCTTGCAGCTCCGCAACATCGCCATCATCGCCCACGTCGACCACGGTAAGACGACGCTGGTGGATCAAATGCTCCGCCAGGCCGGCGTGTTCCGTGCCAACCAGCAGGTGGACGAGCGGGTGCTCGACTCGAACCCGCTCGAGCGGGAGCGCGGCATCACGATCCTCTCGAAGAACACGGCCGTGCGCTGGGGGCTGGGGGGCGACACCAAGATCAACATCGTGGACACGCCCGGCCACGCCGACTTCGGCGGCGAGGTGGAGCGGATCCTGCGCATGGTGGACGGCTTCTTGCTGCTCGTGGACGCGGCCGAAGGGCCGATGCCGCAGACGCGATTCGTGGCGGGGAAGGCGCTGGCGCTGGGGCTGAAGCCCATCGTGCTCGTGAACAAGGTCGACCGCCAGGATGCGGACCCGCTGCGCGTGCACGACGAAGTGCTGGAGCTGTTCCTGGAGCTTGAGGCGACGCCGGAGCAGTTCAGCTGCCCCTTCCTCTATACGTCGAGCCGGTACGGGACGGCGACCCGGGATCTCGCGCTGCCGGGGACGACCCTGGTGCCGCTGTTCGAGACGATCCTCGAAACGATCCCTGCGCCCCGTGTGGACCGGGACGGGCCGTTCCAGATGCTCATCTCGACGCTCGACTACTCCTCCTACCTCGGCCGAATCGGGATCGGGCGCATCGAGCGGGGGCGGGTGCGGCTGGGCGACACGGTGGCGCTCTTGCCGTTGGGGGAGCCGGGCCCGCTGGGCGACGCCCCGTACGAGCAGGCGCGCGTCGTCAAGCTGTTCGGCTTCGAGGGGCTCGAGCGAGTGGCGCTGGAGGAGGCGGCGGCGGGCGAGATCGTGGCGGTGGCGGGGCTCGCGGGCGTGGAGATCGGCAAGACGGTCACCGCGCCGGACCATCTGGAGCGGCTCGCGGGTATCGCCGTGGAAGAGCCCACGATTTCCGTCGACGTCAAGGTGAACGACTCGCCCTTCGCGGGGCGGGAGGGGAAGTACGTCACGGGGCGCCAGCTGCGCGACCGGCTGTTCCGGGAGCTTGAGCGGAACGTCGCCCTGCGGGTCGAGGAGACGGCCGACCCGCAGACGTTCACCGTGTCGGGCCGCGGCGAGCTGCACCTGGGCGTGCTGATGGAAACCATGCGGCGCGAGGGGTATGAGTTCCAGGTCAGCCGGCCGCGGATCATCCCCCGGGAGGGGCCGAACGGGGAGCAGCTCGAGCCCTACGAGGAGCTGATGATCGACGGCCCGGAGGGGTATCTGGGGGTCGTGATGGAGAAGCTGGGGCCGCGGCGGGCCACGCTCTTGGACATGCGGAACCCGGGGGTGGGGACGGTGCGGATGCGCTTCAAGATCCCGGCGCGGGGCCTGCTCGGCTACCGCTCCGAGTTCTTGACGGACACGCGGGGAACGGGGATCATGCATCACCGCTTCCTGGAGTACGGGCCCTGGGCGGGCCCGCTCGAGGGGCGGAGCCGCGGGGTGATGGTGGCCGATCGGGAGGGGGTGGCGGTGGCGTACGCGCTTTTCAATCTTCAGGAGCGCGGCGCGATGTTCGTGAAGCCGGGGGATCCGGTGTACGAGGGGATGATTGTGGGGGAGACTGCCCGCTCGGGCGATATGGACGTCAACCCCGCGAAGGAGAAGAAGCTGACCAACATGCGGACGACGGCGTCGGACGAGATGATCATCCTGGAGCCGCCGCGGCCGGTCACGTTGGAGCTCGGGCTCGAATACATCGAGGACGACGAGTTGATCGAGGTGACGCCGTCGTCCCTGCGGTTGCGCAAACGCGCGCTGCGCGCGTCGGAACGCCGCAAACTCGCGCGTCGCGAGGCGCGGGCGGCGGAGGAACTGTAGCTCGGACCGCTACTTGCTCGTTCGAAACCTGCAACCACAACCTCAGCTGGGGGTGACAATGTTGTCCCGTGACACGTCGGACTGGTCGCTCAAGCGTCGTAGCGACAGTCTCGGCGATGAGGAGTTCGAAGACTTCGAAGAGGACAAGGACCTGGACGAGGACTTCGACGAGGACCTGGACGAGGACGAGCTGGAGGACGAGGACCTGGATGACCTCGATGAGTACGACGATCTGGATGACGAGTTCGACGACGAGGGGGAGGACGAGGAATTCCGGCCGCGCAAAGGACCGAAGCGCGAGTGGGAGTGACGGCGGGGGCCCGTAGCTCAGGTGGTTAGAGCGCACGCCTGATAAGCGTGAGGTCAGTGGTTCAACTCCACTCGGGCCCACTCCTGGAACGTCGAGACCCCGCAGCGAGCTCACGAACGCTGCGGGGTCTGTGCTTCTCGGTGCCGTAGGCCCTTCAGGGAGCGGAGTCCCCCTCGTCCGATGACCCGTCGGCCGGGCGCACAGGGAGGCCGATCCTCGCGGCCCAGTCGTCCGTCAGTTCGAATGTCTTGCCCATGTCGAATCGCAGCACCCAGAGCCGTCGTGCCAGATCCTTGAGCGCCCAGATGACCGTATGCTGCACCTCGACCGAGGACCACTGGCCGAACTCATTGTGACTCAGATCGGCCTCCAGCGCCTTGGCGATCCGCTCGGCGAAACGCCCCTGAGCCGCCTCCTGTGGCGCTGGCTCTTGGCGCACGTCTTGTCCTGCCGGTTCCTCGGGAGGCGCGGATCGTCGCACCGCGGGCCGATTCGGGGTCGTGTTCGGCGCTTTTTGGGGCCTAGCTCCTTCGCCCCATAGCACCCATTCCAGCGTGACGCCCATCAACCCGCGATCCCGCGCCTTGGTCACGATCAGCCGAGCGGCATCCGCTGGAAACTTCTTGCGCTGGGGCCATTTCTTCACCGCAGCCTCGGTCACTGGCTCGCCGATCTCGGCGGCGAACTGCCGATAGGTCAACGATATACGCTCCCAAGGACTGAAGACGTCCAAGAGAATCGCGAGCCGTTCCGCTATTGGGCCCACCGTGGATCCGCTTCTGCTCTTGACAGATGACAAATTAGGTCTACCTTGGTGACTGTAACGGCCCCTATCAGCCCAATAGTGGGACGGGAGCCGCTCATAAGGTGTCGACTATGAACGCTGCCGTCAAGACGCCCAACTGTCATTCCCTGCCGGTCCTCCCTACGCCCTGTAGGAGTAGGTCATGAGAACCATGCGTCCGTTGGTAATCGGGCTGGTGGTCGCCGCCATCGCCTTCGCCTGCGACTCGCCGACCGCCCCGCCCACCCTGTCGAACCGGGCGGCTCGAGCCAGCCTCGTCGCGCAGCTAAAGAGCGGACCTACGTCCACCGGTCTGATCGCGTGTTCCCAAACCTACGACTCGGTAACTCAGGTGATCGGTCCGCTGGGCGGACTGATTGCGGTGGGCCACCACTATCTCTGGGTAGACTCGCTGGCGCTCGGGAGTGCGGTGAGCATCACGGCCGTGGCCCCAGCGGGCACGGTGAGATGGGTGCGCTTCCAGCCCGACGGTCTCGTCTTCCAGACCAACAGTAAAACCGGATCTCCGGCGGTCATCTATACGGACTACACCGGCTGTAGCGTACCGACCGCCAGCGTGGTCCAGATCGCCCAGGTCAGCGACGCGCTGGGCATCCTCGGCTACCTGCAAACGTACGTCAAATTCAACAAACACCCCTGGAGTCAGGGAACGCAGTACGTCGCCGCCGTGCTGCTTCATTTCTCAAACTACGCAGTAGCCTGGTAGGACGTCACATTCACTCGGAGACTTGTATGTCCGTTCGGCGTCATCTGATCCCGCTCGCGCTCGCGGTGTTCGCTGCCCGCTGCGCCGACGGACCGCATCCCACCGGGGTGCAGCAGCCCCTCGCCCCGGCGCCGCATTTCCTCCGGTGGGCGGGGGGCTCCGCGCCGCAGCTCACGACGATCGGCACGGGCTCGGGTGGGGCCGGTCACGGCGTCTTCCTGGCTTCGCCTGGTGGGCTCAGTCTCGACCAGTACACGGCCACATTCTGGGCGGTCCGCGGGGAGGAGCGTTCGCTCCAGATCAACTACTTCAGCGTCACCGGCGACACCAGCTCCCCGTTCTTGCGGCTCGTAGTCGATGACCCGGCGTACGTACCTGGGCTGGGTGACCTCGCGCCCGGGGACTCGGTGCTGATGACAGTGACGATCGACCCGTCCAACATCAAGGTCACGCTCGAGCCCACGGGGTTGCTGTTCGGCAATCCGGCCCAGCTTCAGGTCTGGTATGGCGGCGCCGGCGGCGACTTGAACGGGGACGGCGTGGTGGACGACGCCGACGCCTGGATCGAGGCCCAGCTCTTGGGGATGTGGTATCGCGAGGGCGCGGACGGCTCATGGACGGCAATGCCGGCGGCCCAGTCGCTCGCGGACAAGTCGTTCACGAGTGCGTTGCCGCATTTCTCCGAGTACGCGCTGTGCTGGGATTAGGACCACGACACCGAGCAGCTAAGCGTTTGGACGACCGCGTCATGGAAGGCAGAGGACACATACGATGCACATGTCGTCACTCGTAGTCGACAAGGCGCGGCAGCTCGCCGCGGCCGGACACCACGCCGAGGTCATCGAATACCTCGGCGCGCAAGAACGAAGCGAGCTCGCGGACTCGCCGACCCTCGCGTTGCTGTACGGAACCGCGCAGGCGCGGCTGGGGCGCAACGACGAAGGACTGCGGTGGCTCGATCTGGCGCTGGACGAGGCGCGCAGGCGGCACGAGCCGGCGGTCGAGGGTCAGGCCCTCAACGCGCGGGGCGCGATCGCTGTGGTCAGCGGACGGATCGACGAGGCAGCGGACTACTTCACCAAGGCCCTCATGTCCGCGAGCCGGGACGGCGATATCGCGATGACCGGCCGCTGCTCCAACAATCTGGGCGTGATCAGTAGCCTGCGGGGGCGGCACGCGGAGGCGATCGGGTCGTGGGAGATCGCCGTCGCCGCCTTCGATCGGGCCGGTGTGCGCCACGGCGTAGCCGAGTGCCATCACAACCTGGGAATCACGTATCGGGAGCAAGGGGAGCTCGACCGCGCATTGGCGGAGGCGGACCGGGCCGCTGCGGAGGCGGAAGCGTTTGGGGATCGCACGCTATGGGCGCTCGCCCTCCGGGGGCGGGCGGAGATCCGCCTCTGCCGTAGCGAGCTCGAGCCGGCGCGTCGCGAGCTGGAGGAGGTTCGGGCGATCCGCGGCGGGGTGCCCAATCCCGTCGCCGAGGCCGAGGATCTGCGCGTCGCGGCGTTGCTCTCGCTGGCGGAGGGGCAGGCGGCGGCCGCCGAGGAGGCGCTGCGCCAGGTGATCAGCCGGGCGGAGTCCCACGGGCGACCGCAACTCCTGGCGGAGGCAACGCGGGACCTCGTCGTCGTCCTGCGCCGCGCCGAGCGGCAGGTCGAGGCCCAGGCGGCTGCGCGGACGGCCAAGGCCCTGTTCACCCGCCTCGGGGCCGAAGGCGAAATCCGCAAGCTGGCCGGTCAGGGCTGGGACGAGGCATTCACAGCCGAACTGCGCGGGTCGCTGGCGCCGCTCCATGTGGCGCAGCAGCTGGCCGATGCAGGCCACTACGCCGAGCTGCTCACGTATCTGGGCGAGCGCTCTCAGGACGAGCTCGAGCAATCCCCCATGCTGACCCTGCTGTGCGGCATCGCGCACGGCCGGCTCGGCCGGCTGGATCTGGGCCAGCAGTGGGCCATGGTCGCGCAGTTGCGGGCGCGGCTGCTGCGGGACCGGACGCTCGAGGTGCGCGCGCTCAACGTGTGCGGCGCCATCGCCCTGGAGGGGGGTGGCATCAGCGAGGCCACCTACTTCTTCACGCGGGCGCAGGAAGAGGCGCTGCGGGACAACGACATGGCCACCGTCGGCCGGTGCGCCAACAACCTCGGCATCATCGCGAACATGCAGGGGGACTACGGCCGCGCGGTCGGCGCGTACACCCGCGCGATCGCCGCGTACCAGAAGGCCCAGTACGAACGCGGCATCGTTGAGGCGCAGCACAATCTCGGAATCAGCTACCGCGAGCAGGGGCAGCTGGATCGCGCCATGCAGGCCGCCGACACGGCGGTGCGGGACGCCGGCCGGCTGGGGGACCGGCGGCTCCAGGCGCAGGCGATCGCGGGACGGGCGGAGATCCGGGTCGCCTGCGCCGAGCCCGAGCTCGCCATCCGGGAAGCGGAGCGCGCGCTGGCCATGCACCACGAGCTCGGGGACGCCATCCTCGAGACCGAGGACCGGCGGATTCTCGCCGTGGCGCTGAGCATCGCCGGGAAGACGCAAGACGCGGTAGACATGCTCCGTGAGGTGATCGACCGCGCGATGGAGCACAAGCGACCGCTGCTCGTCGCCGTCGCCCAGCGCGATCTCGCCCATATCCTCGCCCTCGGGGGCGACGTCGCCGCTGCGAAACAGCTGGCGCAGGCGGCCCGCGCGACGTTCGACCGGCTGGGAGCGAAGGTGGAGATCGAAAAGCTGGAAGCGCTGCTGGCGATCCCGACGTCCGGGGCGAATGAGCTGGACCGCTCGCAGCCGGGGAGCCCGCCACCTCCTCTGAATCGGGACACCGGGACGCGAACCCGGGGTCCGTGGCCCGACAGGAGGGCGTAGGGTCGTGAGGGCCGTCGGTCCTCTTGTGATCGCGCTGAGCGCCCTGGCGGTCGGGCTTGCGTGCGAGCGCTCGCCTGCTGGACCGACTCCGGATCCCGCGGCACCGACGCTCCTTGCAAACCTCTCCAAGAGCGGAGGGCTGCTCTCGTGCAAGCCCCTCGGCTACGACTCCGCGACCCAGACGATCGGTCCTGCTGGCGGGGTCCTCAAGGTAAGCAAGCACAACCTGGTGGTTCCCGCGGGCGCGCTGAGCGCGATGGTGACCATCACCGCAGTGGTGCCGTCGGACACGGTGAACCGGGTCGAACTCCGGCCCGACGGGCTCACCTTCAACCAACCCGCGTCCCTCACGATGTTCTACGGGAACTGCAAGGTGATCCCGCAGGCGAAGCAGATCGCCTACACGACCGACTCACTGGTGATCCTGCAGTACGTGCCCTCATCCGACAGCCCGACGAGCAAGCTGGTCTTCGGCCAGCTGGGCCATTTCTCGACCTATGCCATCGCCTGGTAGCGCGTGAAGCTGAGCCGCTGTGTGGTGGTCGGGCTGTCCCTCGCCACGATCGTCTTTGCGACGAGCTGTGGCGACGGCTCGCCGACCGGTCTGCCGCTACCCCCTGCACCCAACTCGGCGCTCGCCGGTTCCGCGAGCTCGCCGACCGGGCGCCTTTCCGGCTCGGCGTTGCGCGACGGGCCGATGACGCAGTTGATAGAGCCGGCGGGCGGCACCATTTGCCTCTCGCCCTACTGCGTCAAGCCGAAGCTCACACTCCATGGGCCCTCGTATGACGGCCGCTCCAACTACGCTGTCGCCTGGTGAGGCGGCAGTGGCCGTGATGCCGGTCTGCGTTCTTCCATCCAGGAAAGCACAGCTATGAAAGTGGCACGTCTTACGCGGGCCGCGCTGGTCATCACCGCCGCCGCGCTGCTGAGCTGCGGTGAGCCGCCGCTCAGCCCTGTCCCGCCGCCGCAAGGCAGCCTGATCGGCTCGCTCCTCCAGGCCACGGGGCTGCTCCACTGCACCCCGCTGCCCACTGCCATGGCCACTCAAACGGTCGGCCCGGCGGGCGGCGTGATCAAGGTAGGCCCGCACACGCTGTCGATCCCGGCAGGCGCGCTCGGCGCGCCGGTCACCATCACGGCGACGGCCCCGTCGGACGACGTGAACCGCATCCAGTTCCAGCCCCAGGGCCTCGTGTTCCAGCGCTCCGCCGCTCTCACGATGAGCTACGCGAATTGCAACCTGCTCGGGACGCTCCTGCCGAAGCGGATCGCGTACACCGACGACGCGCTAGACATCCTCAGCTACTTGCTGTCGCTGGATAACCTCTTCGCGAAGAAGGTCACCGGGAAGCTGTACCACTTCTCCAACTACGCCATCGCGTGGTGAGGTCACGATGACCGCCACGCCGATTACCGCTCCCGTGGAACCGGGTCCGCGCGCGCCGGTGCGCTCCGCGGCGGACCTGCTCCACGACGCTCGGGCTCGGGAGCGCGCGGCCTGCATCCCCGAGGCGGCCGCGTTGTACGAGGCGGCGATCGCCGCGGCGCAGCCCGCGGGCGAGCACGCGGCGTTGGCCGAGGCGCTGCGGCGCTTCGCCGTCCTGCGCCACCGCCGGGGCGAATCGGCCGAGGCACGGGAGCTGTGCCGTCGGAGCCACGCCGTGGCGTGCCATGCCGGCAACGCCGTGCTCGCGGGCGAGGCCCTCAACACGCTCGGCGGCATCGACCTGGCGACGGACGCCGTCGTCGATGCCCGCCAGAACTTCCTCCGCGCCCTCGAGCTGGGCGGGCAGAGCCGCGAGCTGCGCGCGCGGGTCGAGCAGAATCTCGGCATCCTCGCGAACATCCAGGGGGAGTTCGACGAAGCGCTGGCGCACTATGGGCGGTCCCTCGAGGCGTACCGCGCGTCGAACGACGAGCATGGCTGCGCGATCGCCTACCACAACCTCGGCATGGCCAGCGCGGACCGCCAGCAGTTCGACGAAGCGGAGCGGTACTTCCGGCAGAGCTACGAGATCGCCGAGCGCGCGAGCGACCTGCACCTCCAGGGGCTGTGCCTGGTCAACCACGCGGACGTGCACCTCGTCCGGGAGCGCTATGAGGACGCGCGGCGCAACGCCGAGACCGCGCTCGCCCTGTTCGATCAGCTCGACGCGCGCAGCGACAAGGCCGACGCGTATCGCGTGCTCGGCATGGTGTTTCGCGAGACCGGCCGACCCGCGCTCGCCGAGGCGCGGCTCCGGTCGGCGATCGAGCAGGCGATGAGCTCGGACGCGGTCCTGAACGGGGCGGAGGCCTCGCGCGAGCTGGCGCTCCTCTATCAGTCGATGGGCCGAAACCAGGAGGCGCTCACCCTCCTGAACGACGCCCACCGCCTGTTCAGGCGCCTCAACGCGCGCGTCGACCTGGTGCACGTCGACGGCAAGCTGGCGGAGCTCGAGGCCACGTATCTGGCGGTGGTACGCGAGTGGGGCCAGTCCATCGAGTCCAGCGACCCCTACACCTTCGGGCACTGCGAGCGGGTGGGACGGCACGCCGTGGCCGTGGCGTGCGCGCTCGGACTGGACCCGCACGCCCAGACGACGGTGCGGCTGGGTGCCTACCTCCACGACCTCGGGAAGGTGCGCGTGCCGCATGAGATCCTGAGCAAGCCCGGCCCGCTGACGCGCGACGAGTTCGAAGTGGTGCAGATGCACCCGATCTGGGGTATCGAGCTCCTCGCCGGCGTCGAGTTCCCCTGGGACATCAAGCCCATCATCCGCTGGCACCACGAGCGCTTCGACGGGACGGGCTACCCGGACCGGCTGCGGGAGGACGAGATTCCGCTGTCCGCGCAGGTCGTGGGGATCGCGGACGTGTACGACGCCCTCACCACTGCGCGACCCTATCGGCCGGCGTTTGCGCGCGCGGCGGCGCTCGCGGAGATCGGGCGCTCCCGGGGTATGTGGTCGGGGGCGGTCTACGGCGCCTTCCTCGCCGCGCTGGCCCGGCCACCGGCCTCACAAGCGGGGGCTGCCGCCAACGAGGCGCGCCCCGTCTTCTCGCGTCTCACCGTCTAAGGGTTGGGGGCGCGCGGCACCTGGCGCCGCCCGCCGAGTCGTGGAATCTTAGGCGTCATGCCGACCGCCGTTTCCCCCCTGCGCCGTTTCGCCCTCATGGTCGCGCTCCTCGTCCTCGGGGCGCCGGGCTGCGCGCGCCGCAGCGGCTGCGCGGGCGACTACTGCGGCACCCTGGTTTTCGTCACTGGGTCCGAGCCGGACATTCTGCTGCCACCGTTGACGCAGTCGAGCGTGGGGCGGGACATTCACGACCAGATCTTCCTAAAGCTGGCCGATCTCGGCATGTCCATGAACACGGTGGGCGACGAGGACTTCGAGCCGCTGCTCGCCCGGCGGTGGGAGTGGAACGGCCCGCGGACGCTCGTATTCCATCTCGATCCGCGGGCACACTGGCAGGACGGCCAGGCCGTGACCGCGGGCGACGTCGCCTTCACGTTCGACGCCTACACGGACCCGAAGGTCGCCTCGCCCTCCGCACAGGATCTGCGCTGGATCGGCGCTGTGACGGCCCGCGACTCCCTCACCGCCGTGTTCCGGTTCCGGCGGCGATACCCGGAGATGTTCTATGACGCCGCGTGCCGCATGCGCATCCTCCCGGCACACCTGCTGCGCTCGCTGCCGCGCGAGGGGTGGAGGACCGCGCCGTTCGGACGCGCGCCGGTCGGGAGCGGGCCGTATCGATTCGTGGCCTGGAAGGCGGGCGAGACCATCGAGCTAGCGGCAGACTCGACGTTCTTCCTCGGCCGGCCGCACATCCGGCGGCTGATCTGGCGCTCGGCGCCGGACCTCCAGGTCGCGATCAGCCAGCTCATCGCCAACCAGGCGGACGCGCTCGAATTCCTCGGACCCCCGGACAACGTGCGGCGCGTGCGGGCGGCACCGCAGCTCACCCTCTATCCGTACAAGAGTTCAAACTACGCCTACCTCGGGTTCAACCTGGTCGCGAACGGCGACGCCGCACGGCCGCACCCCATCTTCGGCGATCGCGACGTGCGGCGTGCCTTGGCGATGTCCGTGGACCGCGCCCACCTGTTACAGAGCGTGTTTGGAGACCTCGGGAAGGTCCCCCCGGGGCCGATGCCCCAGCTGTCGTGGATCTGGGATCCGGAGACGCACCAGCTTCCCTACGACACCGCGCAGGCTGCCCGGCTGCTCGCGGCGCGGGGGTGGCGCGACTCGGATGGTGACGGGATCCGCGACCGACACGGTGAGAAGCTCGCCTTCCGGCTGCTCGTCCCCACGACGAGCTCCGCACGCCGGCAGTACGCTCGCCTGCTCCAGGAGCAGCTCCGCGCCGTCGGGGCGGAGGTCGAGATCGACGAGGTCGAGAACAGCGTGCTCATCGACCGGGCGCGTGGCGCGAAGTTCGACGCCGTCCTGGGAGCTTGGAACCCCGACTTGAGCCCGGCCGCCAGCATCGCGTCGACCTGGACCCGCGCGGGGTTCGGCGGGTCCAACTGGCTGCGCTACGCGAACCCCGAGTTCGAGCGGCAGGTGGAGCGGGCGAGCACTGCCGGAGGCCGCGACGCGGCCCGCGCCGCGTGGCGTGCCGCGATCGAAACGCTCAACACGGACGCCCCCGCCGTGTTCCTGTACTCCCCCGACAACGTGGCGGCGGTGCATTCGCGCGTTGCCGACGTGCGCATTCGGCCCGATTCGTGGTGGGCTCTCGTCCGCACGTGGCGGATTCCTGCCGACCGTCTGATCGATCGAGATCGTGCTTCGGGCCCATAGGTAAGGGCCCGTGCCGCTGGACCGCGCTCCCCCTCAGGGCAGCGCGCTGGTGGTGCCCTGCGGCAGGATCTGATCGAGAATGAATGCGTAGCGGATCGCCCACTCGTGCAGCGCGTCGTAGCGACCGGATGCTCCCCCGTGGCCGGCTCCCATGTTGGTGCGGAGCAGCAGCACGTGGTCGTCGGTCTTGGTGGCGCGCAGCTTGGCCACCCACTTGGCCGGCTCCCAGTAGCCGACGCGGGGGTCGTTCAACCCGGCCGTGACGAGCATCGCCGGATACGCCTGGCGGGTGACGTTGTCGTAGGGGGAGTACGACTTCATGTAGCTGTACCACGGTGCCCTGCGTGGGTCGCCCCACTGCAGCCACTCCTCGGTGGTGAGCGGGATCGTCGAGTCCGACATCGTGTTGATCACGTCCACGAAGGGGACATCGGCCACCGCTGCCTTGAAGAGGTCGGGGCGCATGTTCAGGACCGCGCCCATGAGCAGCCCGCCGGCGCTCCCTCCACGGATCGCCAGCCGGTCGCTGCTCGTGTAGCGCTCCGCCACCAGATGCTCGGCGGCGGCGATGAAGTCGGTGAAGGTGTTCTTCTTGTTGAGAAGCCGCCCCTGCTCGTACCACTGACGCCCCATCTCCTGGCCGCCGCGGATGTGGGCCACCGCGTACACGACGCCGCGCTCGAGCAGGCTCACCAGGTTCGAGCTGAACGTCGGGTCCGTGCTGATCCCGTAGGAGCCGTACGCGTACAGCAGCAGGGGCCGCGTGCCGTCCTTTACGAGGGGCTTGCGATAGACGAGGGAAATCGGGATGCGCGCTCCGTCCTTGGCCGTGGCCCACGTCCGCGCCATCCCGTAGTGCGAGGGGTCGTACCCTCCCAGCACGTCGGTTCGCTTGCGCAGTTGCCGCGTGTGGCGCCGCAGGTCATAGTCGTAGACCGACGGCGGCGTGACGAACGACGCGTAGGTGAAGCGCAGCTGGTCGGTGTCGAACTCGGGGTTCTCGGCCGTTCGGTAGCTGTAGATCGGCTCCGGGAAGTCGATGGCGTAGACCGAGTGCCGCTCGGGGCTGAGGACACGGATGCGCTGCGTCGCGTTGCCGCGCTCGTACAGGACGACATAGTCGCGGAACACGTCGATGCCGTCGATCAGGATGGAGTCACTCGCCGGCACCAGCTCCGCGGCTTGCGTCGGGTCGTGATCGCTCAAGCGCAGCAGCTTGAAGTTGAGAGCGTGCTCGTTGCTGAGCACCAGGAAGTCGTCCCCACGGTGCTCGGCGACCGGGTGGAGAACGCCGGGCGTGCGCGGCACCAACGTGCGCCATGCCTCGGTGGGGCGGTCGGCCGGGAGGTACCGGATCTCCGACTGGTCGAAGCTCTGGTCGCTGATCAACAGGAACCGGTGGTCCTTGGTCTTGCCGAGGTCCAAGGTGTACAGGACGTCGGCCTCGTGGAAGACGACCGAGTCGGTGGTGGCGGCGCCGCCCAGCGTGTGGCGCACGACCTCATAAGGGCGGTTCGCCGCGTCGCCGCGACCATAAAACAACGTGCGGTTGTCGCCGGCCCACTCCAGCGAGTAATTGACCTGCGCGATGCTGTCGGCGAGCATGCCCCCGCTGACCAGGTCCTTCACCACCAGCAGGTAGCGCTCGCCTCCCGTCGTGTCGACGGTGAACGCCAGCATGCGCTCGTCCGGGCTCACGCGGCTCACGCCGACGCGGAAGTACGCCCGCCCGGCTCCCGCGCCGGGGGCGTTCTCATCGAGCATCACTTCTTCCGGGGCGGTGAGCGAGCCGCGCTTGCGGCAGAGGATAGGGTATTGCTGCCCGGCGACCGTCCGGGAGTAGTAGTAGTAGTGGCCCTCGCGCTGCGGGACCGAGAGGTCGGTCTCCTTGATGCGCGCCTTCATCTCGTTGAAGAGTTGCGTCTGGAGCGCGTCCGTGTGCTTGAGCCGCGCCGCGACGTAGCGGTTTTCCGCCTCCAGGTAGGCGATCACGTCCGGGCTCTTGCGGCTGTCGTCCCGGAGCCAGAAGTAGTTGTCGACGCGGATGTCTCCGAGCGTCGTGTCGACCTTGGGGATCGTCTTCGCGATCGGGGGCGTCGGCAGGGTGGCCGTGTCGGCGGCGGCCCGCGTGCCTGGGGCCTGCGCTCGGGCGGGGCCCGAGGTCGCAGCGAAGGCGCCGAGCGCCAAGAGCAGGCGCGTGGGGCGGGTGAGCATGGGGCGTTCAAACTACGGCCCCAAGGTGAAAGACGACAGAGCCCCGCGATCCGCGCGGGGCTCCTTGCTTCGCTGGCGACCGGGCCGCTCGCAGCTAGGGCCTATTCGTCAGTGGATTCTTCTGGGTCGTGTCCCGCCGGGCGGTCGTCCTGCGCGTCGAGGACTTGGTCCGGGATGAGGTCTTGGCCGTGGTCGCCGAGGACCTCGTCGCCGCCGGGGTCCGCGCGTGCGAGGCATGCTTCTTTGCGTCGCCACCGCAAGCCAAGAGCGCAATCACCGCAGCTACACTCAGCAACGTCCTCGCCATGGGTCCTCCGTCGTGGCGGGTCGGCTCCAATATAAAGCACGGCCCCACCAGGCAAGTCCCTAGGGGACGCCGCAGGCCTGCCGCCCGCCTGCCAGGGTGGCGGCCCGGCGGCTCAGACGAGTCCCAGGCGCTTCTCGAGGTGCGCCTTGACGGAGTCGGTGATGACGCCCCGCTGGTGCGCGTCGACGAGGGCGGCGGTGATCCGCGCCCGATCGGCATCCACGCCGCGCTCCCGCAGCTCCTGAATGACGCGGGCGAGCCGCTGATCGTAGCCGCCCGACTTGAGCTTCCCTGCGTCCATGTCGCCCTTCAGCTTCTCCAGCTCTTTCAGGAACCGCTCGATCGAAACCGGTGGCATCGCGTACTCCTCCTCAGATGAGGTCCGGGCTCACGTCCCAGATGTACCGCCGTTAGCGGGCCCCGGCCAGAGGCGGCGCAGCGGGGTTCGGGGCCTTGAATTAGCTCCCGCGATGGGAGACCGTTGTTGCCTCGTCCACGGAGGCGCGGGGCGACGTGAGGGCGGTGTGGTCGTGATCGCAGTCAGGCTGGCGTTGTGCGCGCTCGTTGCGCTCGGCGTCGCGTGCCAGGGCCCAGCGCGCGACAGAGCGACGCAGCGCGCGCCCGCCATCCGCGTGGTAGCGCCCGCCGATACGGTGCCGCGCTCCCTGAACATCTACGCCGCCGCGGGCGCCGGCATGCTGAGCCCCGCCGCGCGACGCGCCAAGTCGCTCGTGTACGTGCCGAACAGCAAGGACGGCACCGTGTCGGTGATCGACCCCCGGGCCTATCGGGTGGTACGCACCTTCGCCACCGGCGCCCTGCCGCAGCACGTGGTGCCGGCGTACGATCTCGCGACCTTGTGGGTGGCGAACAATCTGGGCAACAGCCTCACGCCCATCGACCCCGTCACGGGCCGCGACGGCCGGATCGTGCCCGTGAGCGATCCCTACAACCTCTACTTCACGCCCGACGGCCGCTTCGCCGTGGTGATCGCCGAGCGACGCCAGCGGCTCGACTTCCGCGACGCGCACACGCTGGCGCTCGTGGCGTCGGTGCCGGTCGAGTGCCGGGGCGTGGACCACATGGAGTTCACTGCGGACGGCCGCTACGCCCTCGCCACATGCGAGTTCTCGGGGCAGCTCCTCAAGCTCGACCTCGCCACGCGGCACATTGTCGGGTACCTGCTGCTCGATCCGGAGGGACTCGGCCCGCGAGCCATGCCGCAGGACATCCGCTCCGCCCCGGACGGCCGCGTGTTTTACGTGGCGGACATGATGGCCAACGGCGTGTTCCTGGTGGATCCGGCGGCGTTCCGGCGCGTCGGCTTCATCGCGACGGGGAAGGGGGCGCACGGGATCTATCCGAGTCGCGATGGGCGGCTGCTGTACGTCTCGAACCGCGGCTGGAACACGGTCGGGGGCAGGCGGCGCGGCCCGGGCAGCGTCACCGTGCTCGACCCCGCGACGCAGGCCATCGTCGCGACGTGGCCGGTGCCGGGCGGCGGCAGCCCCGACATGGGCAACGTCACCGCAGACGGCACCGAGCTGTGGCTTTCGGGGCGGTACGACGAGGAAGTTTACGTGTTCGACACTGCGACCGGGCGGCTGACGCACCGGATCGGCGTGGGCCGCGAGCCGCACGGCCTGTGCGTGTGGCCCCAACCGGGGCGGTATTCGCTCGGCCATACGGGCAACATGCGCTGACCGGCCGCGCCGCAGGCGCGGGTCGCCCTTGTCAACTCGCCCAGTCGGCTCCACGATGGTGACATGAACCGGGTGCGTGACAAGCTCATTCTCATCACGGGCGCGAGCTCGGGGATCGGCGCCGCCTGCGCGCGGCGCTTCGCCGCCGACGGCGCCAACCTCGTCCTCTGGGCGCGCCGCCGCGAGCGCCTGGCGGAGCTCGGCGCCGAGCTCGAGCGCGGGCACGGCGTCGCCGCGCGACTCGCGCAGGTGGACGTGCGCGACCGGGAGGCCGTGAACCGCGCGACCGCGGAGCTCGTGGCCGTCGACCAGGTCCCCGACATCCTGCTCAACAACGCCGGCCTCGCGAGCGGGCTCGCCAAGATCCACGAGGGCGACCCGGACGACTGGGACCGGATGATCGACACCAACCTCAAGGGATTGCTGAACGTCACCCGCGCGGTCCTGCCGCACATGGTGGCGCGGCGCCGCGGCCACGTCGTGAACATCGGGAGCACGGCCGGCCACATGACCTACCCGATGGGGAACGTGTACAACGCCACGAAGTTCGGGGTGCGGGCCCTCACCGAAGGGATGAACCTCGACGTGGCGGGCACGCCGATCCGGGTGTCGAGCGTCGACCCCGGGTTCGTGGAGACCGAGTTCTCCGAGGTGCGGTTCCACGGCGACAAGGAGCGCGCGCGGGACGTGTACCGGGGCTTCCGCCCGCTCGCGGCGGACGACGTCGCCGATGCGATCGCCTACGTGGTGAATCTCCCGGAGCACGTGAACATCCTCGACCTCGTCATCGTGCCCACGGCGCAGCGGAACGTCTACGTGGTGGACCGGGAGCAGGACTGAGCGGCGGCGTCGCGGAGACCTGATGCGACGCGGCCTCACGCTCGCCTGGGTGCTCGCGCTGGTCGCCGCGTTTCACTGGTGGGATGTGACCCTTCGCTTCCCCCGGCTGCTCGTCTGGACGTGGGCGTTCCTCGGCCTGTTCCTCGGCACTGCCGCGGTGCTGTTCGGGCGCGGGATGCGCGCGCGGCGCCGCGAGGTGTGGCTTCCCGCCGCCGTGTGGGTGGCGCTGGCGCTCGGCGCCGATCTCGCTACCGTGCTGTTTCCGGCGGTCTCGGTCGAGGGGCGGCGCGTCGCGGCGGCCGTGTGGCTGCCGATCGTCGATCTCGTGCTTCCCATCTGGATGACGGCACGCGCCCTGGCGCTCGTGTGGACGGGGGCGAGCCTCTGGTCGTTCGCGGCGGTGGCGGTCCCGGCGCTCGCCGTGTGGGCCTGGTCGGTGATGATCCGCATGCCCGGGCGTTCGCACGCCGGTCCCCTGCAGCCGCTCACGGCCGAGGAAGCCGCCATCCGCCGCGACCTCGAGGCGCACGTCCGGGCGCTCGCGGGGACCATCGGCGAGCGTCACTACGCCCGGCCACAGGCGCTCGCGCGCGCTGTCGCCTATCTGCAAGACGCGCTGGCGCGGCTCGGCTACGAGGTCTCGGTGCAGCCCTTCGCCGCGGGAGGGCAGACGTTCCACAACCTGGAGGTCGTGATCCCGGGCGGGACCCGCGCGGACGAGATCGTCGTGGTGGGCGGCCACTACGACACGGTGGAGGGGTCACCGGGAGCGGACGACAACGGCAGCGGCAGCGCCGCCGTGATGGCGCTGGCCCGGCTGCTCGCGCGCGACCGGCCCGCGCGCACCGTGCGGTGCGTGTTGTTCGCGAACGAGGAGCCGCCCTTCTTCGAGAGCGGCGGGATGGGCAGCCGGGTGTATGCGGCCCAAGCGGCGCGGCGGGGGGACCGCATCGTCGCGATGTTCGCGCTCGAGACGATCGGCTACTACAGCGACCGGTCCGGCACCCAGGAGTATCCCTTCCCGCTGGGCCCGTTTTATCCCGACCGGGGCGACTTCATCGGCTTCGTGGGCAACTTGCAGTCCGCGCCGTTGGTGCGGCGCAGCATCCGAGTGTTCCGCGAGACCACGGCCTTTCCGTCCGAGGGAGTGGCGGCGCCCGCGTGGCTGCCGGGGATCAGCCTTTCCGACCACGCGTCCTTCTGGCTGCACGGGTGGCGCGCGATCATGATCTCGGACACGGCGCCCTTCCGGTACCCCTACTATCACAGCGAGCTCGATACGCCCGACAAACTGGACTACGCCCGGCTCGCCCGCGTGGTCGCGGGTGTAGCACGGGTGGTGCGGGAGGTGGCGGGGGTCGGTCAGTAGGAGGCGGGCGTCGCCTCGAGGAATTGCTCCTGCGCGCTCGCGCCGTCGCCCGGCCGTGCGGTGCGCCTCGTGTAGGAGCCGTCGGCGGCGAGCTCCCATGCGGTCGGATCGGTGAGCTCGGTCGTGAGGATGCGATCGAGGCGCGCGCGCGCGGCGGCGTCGCGCACCGGGACGGCCACCTCAATCCGGCGGCGCAGATTGCGCGGCCGCCAGTCGGCGGACCCGATGTAATACTCGGCGGCACCCCCGTTCTCGAAGTGATAGATGCGCGCGTGCTCCAGGAAGCGGCCGAGGATGCTCGTGACCCGGATACGCTCCGACAGGCCGGGTACGCCGGGGCGCAGCATGCAGATGCCGCGCACCACCAGCTCGACGCTCGCGCCGGCCTGCGAGGCACGGTACAACGCGGCGATCACCGGGCCGTCGGCCAGCCCGTTCAGCTTCACCCGGATGCGGCCACCGCGGCCGGCGCGCGCGTGCTCGGCCTCGCGCTCGATCAGGTCGAGGAAGCGCCGCAGCATGTTGGTCGGCGCGACGAGCAGCCGGCGGAACTCCGCCTGCGGCGGTCGCGACGAGCCGGTCAGCTCGTTGAACAGCGCGTTGAGGTCCGCGCCCAGGTCCTCCTCTGCCGTGAACAGACCGAGGTCGCTGTAAACCCGGGCGGTGTCCGGGTTGTAGTTGCCCGTGCCTACGTGTGCGTAGCGGCGGATGCGGCCGCCGCGGCGGCGCACCACGAGCGCGATTTTAGCGTGCGTCTTGAGGTTCACGAGGCCGGTCACGACGTGAATGCCGAGCTGCTCGAGGCTCCGCGCCCAGGCGATGTTGTGCTCTTCGTCGAAGCGCGCCTTGAGCTCCACCAGCACGGACACGTCCTTGCCGGCGCCGGCGGCGCGGTGCAGGGCTTCGAGGATGCGGGACGGCCCGCCGGGACGGTACAGCGTGAGCTTGATCGCGAGGACGTCGGGATCGTCGGCGCACTCGTCGAGCCAGCGCTCGAAACTGGTGCTGAACGAGTCGTACGGGTGGTGCACGAGCACGTCCTTCCGGTCGAGCGCGTCGCACACCGGGACGCCTGGCGGGAACGGGTCGGCGGGGGAGACGGGGCGGTAGTCCGACGTGGGGCGGGGCGGGGCGAGCTCCGCCAGGGCGCCCAGGTCCACGATCCCGTCCGCCTCGTAGAAGTCGGCGGCGCTGAGCGTGCTGTGCTGCTCGCTCTCCTCGAAGCGGAACTCGCGCTGCAGCAGGTCGCGCATCGCCTGCGGCATGGCGCGCTCGACCTCGACTCGCACGACGGGCCCGAAGGGGCGGCGGCGGATCTCCTCCTCCATCGCCTGCGCGAAGTTCGCGGCGCCGGTCTCGTCGAGGTGGATGTCGCCGCTGCGGGTGATGCGGAACGGATGCACCTCGACGACCTGACGGCCCGGCAGCAACGCCTCGAGGTTGCCGCCGATCACTTCTTCCAGCGGCACCACGCCCTCGTCTTGCGGCAGCGGGACGAAGCGCGGCAGCGAGGTCGGCAGCTCGAGGTGCACGAAATGTCGCGGACTCGTCGGCGTGTCGCGCAGGACGAGGGCGAGCGACAGGCGGCGGTCGGCGATGAAAGGGAAGGGGTGCCCCGGCGCGCGGGTCAGCGCTTTGGGGGTGAGGAGCGGGAGCACCTGGTCGCCGAACCAGCGGCGCAGAAACCCTTGCGCCGCGGCGTCGAGCTCCCCGAATCGCCGGATGCTCACGCCCGCGCCAGCCAGCTCCCCGGCGCGGAGCAACTGGAAGCAGCGATACTGGCGCTCCACGAGGGGGCGCAGCCGGATCGCGATCGCGTCGAGCTCCTCCTGTGGCGTGAGGCCGTCGGCCGAGCGCGGCGTCAGGCCCGCGGCCACGGCGTGCTTCAGGCTCGCCACCTCCACCATGAAGAACTGGTCGAGGTTCGTGCTGAAGATGGCGAGGAAGCGCAGCCGGGCGCGGAACGGGGTGCGGGGATCCTCCGCGAGCGCGAGCACGCGCGCGTTGAACTCGAGCCAGCTGAGCTGCGCGTTGAGGAACTGCTCAGGGGCTCCGCGCTCAGCGTCGAGCGCGGCGGCCGGCAGCACCGGGACGCGCAGCTCGGAGAGAGTGACGCGGCTGATGCGGTCCGCTTCGTCCGCCTCGGGGAACGGCTCCACTGCGGCGGCGCTTTCCCCGACCGCGCCGCCCACGAGCGAGCCCGACCATTCCGGCACGAGCGGCGAGCGCGCAGCGACGGCGAGCGCCGCCAGCGTCTTCGGCTCCCGCAGCACCGGGGAGCCGACCCGCCCTACGATGTCGCGCGGGGTGAACCACTGCAGCGGGCGGCTCGCCGTCGTGAGATCGCGGCGCAGCCGGCGCGCCACCCACACTTCGAGCACGGGTCGCCGCTCCGTGGCCGGTACCGTGCCGAGCAGGCGCACCTGGCCCTCGGCCGTGCCGAGCAGCTGGCGCAGCGCGCGGCGGCAGGCCTCCTCGCCACCACCCTCCACGACGAGGAGCTGCAGCCCGCCGCCCTTGCGGCGGAACGCCATCCGCCCGTCGGCCACGGCGACGATCGCCACTTCGCGCTGCCCCTGCACGGCGCGGGCGAGGGCTTCGGTCTCGAGTGCGGCGAGCAGCTCATCCGCGCGCGCGCGGCGGTCCGTCGCTAGCGGATGGAGGCCGTGGCGCTCCGCCAGCGCCGCCCCGAGCCGCGCCACGCCGATCGTCCCCCAGGGGCGGGGCCGGAGCGTCAGCTCCCGGAACACAGGTGCCGCTTCCGAGCTGCGCACGGTGACGACGTCGAGGACGAGCTCGAGCTCGGGCCACGGCACGAGCGCCCGCCGCACGAGTCGGAGGCGCCGCTCCGTCTCGAGCTCGACGCTCGGGACGAGGCGCGCGGGATCGATCAGGGCACGGAGCCGCCGGGCGGGGCCAGACTTGCCGGCGAAGATCGCGGCGGCGTCGAGCTCCGCGACCTCCGCCGCCTCCGGGGGTCCCGGACGCAGACCCTCGAGCACGAGTGTGCGGCGGTCGTCCGCGGCGAAGCACACGCGGCACGCGACGTCGCGGCGGCGCAGGTCACCGGCCGGGGTGTCGAAGTACAGGTCGCGCAGAAAGCTGCGCCGCGCCGGGCCGGCCCGGAGCCCGAGTGGGAGGGGGTCGGCGACCAGCGCCTGGAGCGCCTCGGCGCTCGGAATGTCCCAACGCGGGGCGACCGCGCTCATCGCCGGCGGTCCCCGTCGGCACTCGCTACCCGGCCACCGGCCCGGTCACGGCCGCACACAGTTGCGGACGAATTCCCGGTTGGCCGTGCGGGGGTCGTTGAGGGTGCGGTAGAACTCATCGAAGTAGCGGAGCGTCTGCTCGGCGTGTTTGGGATCGAGCCCCTCCTGGCTCCGGAACAGCGCGTAGATCGAGTCCTTCTGATCGTCGAACCGCGCGATCGTCGGTCCCAACTGCTCGGGAGTGCGGCAGTAGCCCCGGTAGAGGCGCTCTCGCACGCTCTTGATCCCGAGGCGGGGGTCGGGGACGGCGTAGCTCGCCGAGATCACGCCGGACCAGTCGAAGTCGTACGGCACGGCGAACACGGTGCCGGCGCTGTCTCGGATGAGCACGATGTTGTGGAGGCCACCGACCGAGAAGTCGGTATTCCCGATGAGGTACTCGAACATCGCCGTGAGCCCCGTGTGCTCGACGTCGGTGTCGAGCTGAGAAACGCCCTTCTGCTCGAACACTTGCGCTCCTGCCCGCCGGGCCATGGCGTCGTCGTCCTCGATGAAGAAGCCGTAGCGCGTGACGGGCTTCGCCTTCCCGGAGTTGTCCCGGTACGTGACGCGCGCGAGCCGCGCGCGGAAGCTCTTCGGCGTGATCACGTTGAACACCCGGTACAGGAGGTACTCCTGCAGCAGGTTCTGCTCGTAGCTCTCCCGGTCCTGGCAGTGCACGACGAGCTTCAGGCCGCCCTGGCCGGCGAAGACGGTGTGCTTCACCTGCTGCTTGTCGAATGAGAGCTTGAGCGGCGGGAAATCGCAGTTCCTGCGCTGGAGCCGGAAGTGGCCCCGCGTCCGCAGCCGCACGTCGAGGGCGACGGAATCGCCCGCCGGCCCGACGAACGCCAGCACCCCGGCGTGCTCCTGCTTCGCTTCCCCGCGGTCCTTGGAGAGCGCGTTGAAGTCGGCCGTGAGCGTCAGCGGCAACGTCTCGGGCGCGTCGAACAGCCGGGCGCGGGCGGGCTGGCCGTCCTGCTGCGCGGGCGCACGCAGCGCGGCGCACAGGGTGAGGCTCGACAGCAGCAGCACGTGCGACCGGGCCATGCTGCGCCAAGATACGGCGCGGCGTCGGGCGGCGCGAGCGTACCGCTCGCGTCAGGTGGCGAGCAGGAACAGGTCGTACAGCGCGTGGGTCCAGGCGGTGATGCCGAAGCCGCGCAGCAGGTAGAGCGCGCTGAAGAAGATCCCGGCGATCATCCGGAACGTGAACGAGTACGACGTGAGGCGGTCGCCGTACGGCCCGATATAGTGGAAGGTCGAGAAGATCGCCGCGCCGAGGACCGTCGCGAACACGCCCGCGTGCCAGGGGCGCCAGCCGAACAGCTGCTGGGCGAGCGCGGCCAGCAGCGCCACGAGCACGACCCGGAACAGCAGCTCCTCGTACAGGCCGGCGCCGAGCGAGAGCATCAGCTTCGTCCACCAACCGATCTCGCGCGGCGACGCGGGAATCGCGAGGGGGCCGAGCGGTGAGAGCAGCCTGGCGGTGATCGTCCCGACGACGATCCCGAACAGCAGCGCCAGCAGCGTCGACTCCCCCAGCATCCGGAGAAACACGGTCGGGCGCAGGGCGCCCGCGTGGCGGTGCAAGTCGCGCACGACGAGCCACAGGCCCACCGCGATGAGGCAGGCCATGAACAGCACGGGGCCCCAGGTCCCCGCCACCGCAATGAACAGGCTCTGGAGAATGACGTCGGCGCCGTTCCGCAGCCCGGCTTCCGGCCCCCCGCCCGCGCCCCGCGACTGCAGCGACGCGAGCACCTCGTAGAACACGAGCAGCGGCAGCGCGAAGAGCAGACTGTAGCGTGGCGCCCGACTCGCCTGCCAGTAGGAGCCGGGGCGGGTGAACGCGGAGAGGCCGCTCGAATCCATGGGGCCACAATCTCGCTACATTTGGGCGCCCATGCTTTCCCCCCGATGACCGAGCTCAAGCGCCAGCTGGGGCTCCTCGACTCGACGATGATCAACGTCGGGACGATCATCGCGTCGGCGATCTTCATCGTGCCGAGCACCATCGTGCTCCACCTCACGGCCTCAGGGCCCGCGATCCTCGTCTGGATCGTCGGCGGTTGCGTCTCTTTGCTCGGCGCCCTGTCCGTCGCGGAGCTCGGCGCCGCGATGCCGAAGGCAGGGGGGCAGTACGTATACCTGACCGAGGCCTACGGCCCGGTGTGGGGCTACCTGTACGGATGGACGAGCGGCGTCGTGATCAACCCGGCGTCAATCGCGGCGATCGCGGTGGGATTCGCGACCTACCTTACGTTCTTCGTTCCGCTCGCCGACGCCGGGATCAAGGCGGTGGCAGTCCTGTCCATCATCGGGCTGACCGCGCTCAACTGCCTCGGCGTGAAGCTTGGCGCGCTCACCCAGAACATCCTGACGCTGATCAAGATGGGCCTGCTCACCCTCCTCATCCTCATCGGGTTCGTGCTGCCGGGAGGGAGCGCAGCGAACTTCTCGCCGGTGTGGCCAGACGTCCCGCTGACCGGATTGATCGCCCCGTTCGGCGTGGCCATGGTGGCCGCCCTCTGGGCGTACGACGGCTGGATCGAGATCACCTACGTGGGCGGCGAGGTGAAGGACCCGGAGCGCACCGTGCCGCGCGCGATTGTCCTGTCCACGTTGATCGCGATGGCCCTGTACTGTCTCGTCACGGCATCGTTCGCCTACGTGCTGTCGCCCCCCAAGATGGCCGCATCCTCCCTCGTCGCATCGGACGCGGCCCAGGTTACGCTGGGCCGCGGCGGCGCCGCGTTCGTTGCCCTAGCTGCCGTGATCGCCACGCTCGGCTCGAACAACGGCCAAGTGCTCGCGGGGGCGCGGATACCCTACGCCATGGCGCGCGACGGAGTCCTCCCGCGCTGGATGGGCGGGGTACACCCCCGATTTCTCACACCCGCTCCGTCGCTCATCGTACAGGGCGTGGTCGCGATCGCGCTTACGTGGATTTCGACGGAGCCGTCATGGAAGGACACCTACCAGCGGCTCTTCACGTACGTCGTTCTCTCGGGGTTCGTCTTCTACGCGATGTCCTGCGGGGCCGTCATTCGGCTTCGCCGCACGGCGGCGGACCTGCCCCGGCCCTACAAGACGTGGGGGTATCCGGTCACGCCGATCGTGTTCATCCTGTTTTCTCTGTGGCTTGTGATCAACACCGCGCGCGAACAGCCGCGTGACTTCGCGGTCGGCGTCGCGCTGATGCTCGCGGGGCTGCCGTTGTACTGGTGGATGCGAGGCCGGCGGTCACGAGTCATCGGAGTCAGTGACGCCCGTTTCTGATGACTGACGAGTGATGACGAGCCGTTGGCCGTGACACGCCTAGTCTGGACGGGAGCGGCTTTCCGATGCAGAATTCGGCGGCCGTCACCACGCCCTTCACAGGAGATTCGAGGATGAGATCCATGCTCGGAGCCACGCTACTGGCCCTCTGTGCACTTCCCCTCACGGTCGTCGCCGCCGCGCAAGCCCCGAACCCGGTCACCAACGGAGTCCGGGCCATGGCGCAGCGCCAGACGAAATACATCGTGGAAGCCGCCGAGGAGATGCCGGCCGACAAGTACGGCTACAAACCCACGCCCGCCCAGATGAGCTTCGGGGACGTGGTCGCCCACCTGATCAAGGAAGGGAACAATTATCTCTGCAGCGCGGCGTCCGGCATGAAGCAGCCGGACGCGGACAAGTTCTCGGGGACGGACCCCAAGGACAAGCTCGTGGCGGGGCTCAAGGCCTCGTTCAAGTTCTGTGAGACCGCGCTGGCCCAGATCCAGGACGCTCAGCTGGGCGACAGCATCGACTTCTTCGGCGGACGGAAGGTCACCAAGGGAATGGCGGGGCTGATCACCGTCGCCGACTGGGCGGACCACTACAGCCAGATGGCGATCTACCTGCGCTTGAACGGGCTCCTGCCCCCGACGGCGAAAAAAGCGAGCGACTAGCGGTCCCTGAGGATCTCCCGGGCCGCATTGTACCCACACGCCCCCATGACCCCGCCGCCTGGATGCGTGGCGGCGCCGCACAGGTACAACCCGCGGATGGGCGTGCGGTAGCGCGCCCACCGGGGGAGCGGGCGCAGGAAGAAGAGCTGCGTCAACGTCATCGCGCCCTGGAAGATGTTGCCACCCGTGAGCCCGAAACGGCGCTCCAGGTCGAGCGGCGAGAGGACCTGCCGATCGATCACCGCGCGCTTGAAGTTCGGGGCGTACTCGTTCAACACCTCGAAGCACCGGTCCGCGAATCGGTCCTTGACGCGGTCCCAGCTCTCGCCCCGCAGATCGTAGGGCGCGTACTGCACGAAGAACGACATGACGTGCTTGCCCGCCGGGGCGACGGTGGGGTCCACGACCGAGGGAATGGTGCACTCGAGAATCGGGTCGGCGGAGGGCCGGCCATACTTGGCGTCGTCATAGGCCCGCTCCATGTAATCGAGCGTCGGCGCGATGTGAATGGTGCCGCGGAGATTCGCTAGGGGCGGGAGGTCGCCCCCGCGCACGGCCGTGAAGTCCGGCAGCTCCGACAGCGCGACGTTGATCTTGAGCGACGCGCTAGAGTAATCGATGGAGCGTACGGCCGCCACGAAGTCCGCCGGGAGCTCCCCGGGGTCGGTGAGCTTGAGGAAGGTGACGTGGGCGTCCGCGTTCGACGCGACCCGCGGTGCCCGGAACTCCGTGCCGTCCTCGAGCGCCACGCCCATGACGCGGCCGTCGCGCGTGACAATGCGCGCCACCGGGCTGTTCACGCGGATCTCGACGTCCTGCTGCCGGGCCGCGGACGCGAGCGCCTGGGTGAGACCGCCCATCCCGCCGCGCACGTATCCCCACACGCCGCGCACGCCGTTGCACTCGCCCATCACGTGGTGGAACAGCACGTAGGCCGTGCCGGGCGTGGAGGGTGACGCCATCGCGCCGATGATCGCGTCGGTCGCGAGCGCGATCTTCAGCTCCTCGGACTCGAACCACCGATCGAGGATCGGCCGGGCCGCCCCTGTGAGGACCTCGATCGCCTGTGCGCCGTCGGCGCCGAGCCTCAGGAAGCGCCACCCCAGCCGCGCCAGCCCGAGCAGGTCCCCGGGGCGGAGCGACCAGGGATCCGGGGGCGCCGCGAGCAGCGTGGGCTCGATGAACGCCGCCACGCGCTCGAGCATCGCCTCGTACTGAGGGAGCCGCTCGGCGTCGCGCCGGGAGAACTTCGCCACCTGACGCCGCACGAGCTCCTTGTCGGGGCCGAGCAGCAGGTAGCGGCCGTCGGGGAACGGCGTGAAGGAGGACGGATTGCGCGGCAAGAGCTCGAAGCCGTGGCGGTGCAGCTCGAGATCCCGGATGATCTCCGGGCGCAGCAGGCTGTTCACATAAGCGGCCGTGGAGACCTTGAACCCCGGCCACAGCTCTTCAGTGACGCAGGCGCCGCCCACCACCTCGCGGCGCTCGAGCACGAGCACGCGCCGCCCGGCCCGGGCGAGGTAGGCCGCGGCCACGAGACCGTTGTGGCCGGCGCCGACGATGATGACGTCGTAGCTCAGGGTCGCCGTTGCAGCCGTTCCAGCAGGCCGCCGATCTCCGGGGGCACCTGCAGTCCAAACACTTCCTTCATCGGGGCCGTCACCACGAACGCCCGGGCTCCCCCCGCACCCTGGGCGCCGGCAGGCCCTGCAGCTCCCTTCTGACCGGGGGGCCCGTCCGCCGCGTCGGGGCAGCGACGGTTGCCGGCGTCCAGCGTGCCCTGGCCTCCCTTCCCGCCTCTCCCTCCCGGCCCGCCGGGTCCGCCCGGGCCGCCGGGCCCGCCTGCGCTGCGGCCATCCACGATCCCCGCCAGGAACGGATCGTCGAGCGGGACGATGATGTTGATGCGCCCGCCGCGCCCGCCCGTGCCGCCCGGCGCGCCGTTGCCGCCGTTGCCGCCAGGCGCCCCGGGCTGCGCCGGACACCCGGCGGCCCCCGCGGCGCCGTCCGTGCCGGGCACTCCCGCGACGCCTGGTCCCCCGCGCCCACCGCGCGTCTCGATGAGCAGCCAGTCGGCCGGAGGGACGACGCTCGCATCGGCCAGCACGTAGAACGGCGGGGCCAGCCCGACCTGCGTCCCGGCGACGAACAGCTTGTCGTAAAACGGGGAGCGCAGCACCGCGAGCCGTACAATCACATCGGGCCCGTTGCCCCCGGGCTGCCCCACTCCCCCCTGCTCGCCCCAGAAGCTGAAGCTGTGCCGCATACAGCTGTAGTCGGGAGGGACGACGACCGTGTTCGTGGCGCGCGGCTTCGCCCGCAGGGTCGCGCTGAGCCGAAAGCCCGTCGTCACGGTCTCGAGCGCATTCCCGTTGGTGACCCAGTCACCGTCCTCCTGGCTCACCGCATCCGCACTCTCCCGGTCCAGGAACACCACGTGGAGCCGCGGCGGATGCTTCTTGTCGTAGGAGCGCGCGAACGGCACCCGCGCGCCGTCGGCCAGCACGGCCTCGTAGTTGGTCGGGATGACGGCGCCGGGGCAAACCCGTCCGTAGCCCGTAATGATGCGGATGTCGCGGATCTGGGAGACGAGCCCAGGATCGGGGACGAAGTCCGCTGGGGGGGCGTGGGAGCACCCGACCAGCAGCGTCGCGAGCCAGCACATCGCCAACCGGCGTCTCACGGATTCTCCTCGGGGTGAGCGAGAGCCAAGATACCAGCCCCGTTCCCGAACGCCAACGGCTTGCCGCGCGACCGGGCCCCGGTAGTTTGCAAGCGTATTTCCTTTCCTCTTTAATAGCGCGCTCCCATGGAGACTGCGGGGTACGGGCTGATCGAAACGCTGCGGGTACGGGAGGGGCGCATCCCCTTCCTCGAGCGGCACCTTGCGCGGCTCGCCGGCTCGATCGCGGCGCTCGGTCTGCCGCGGCCCGCACAGGATCCGACGGCGTTGCTCCGCCCGTTCGCGGGAACCGAAGATGCGGTGCTGCGGCTCGAGGTGTGCGACGCGCGGGCGGCCGTGACGGTGCGCGAGCTGCCGCCTCTCTTCCCCCCCGCCGTGATCACCGCCTCCGAGCCGCATCAACCGTATCCCCACAAGACGACGCTGCGCGACCGCTTCGCGGACGCCGCCCGCGAGGCGGAGATCGCGGAGGCGGACGATGCACTGCTCGTCACGCACGACGGCGCGGTGGCCGAGGGCACGGTGTGGAGCGTGTTCTGGTGGGAGGCGGGCCGCCTGCGAACCCCGGCACTCGAGCTCGGCATCCTGACGGGGATAGGTCGGGCCCGCGTCATCGAGCTGGCAAAGCAGGTCGAGGAAGGCCGCTACCCACGGGACGCGCTCGAGGGGAGGAGTCTGTTCCTCACGAACGCGGTGCGCGGCGTCGTGCCGCTCGCCTCGCTCGACGGCGTGCCTGTGCCGACGGACTCCCGCACCGCGCAGCTCGCGAAGCGCTTTTGGCCGCAGAGCTGAGCGGTTAGATTCTCCTCGGCGTCTAGTAGGTACGGTGGCTGTAGCTCAATCGGTTAGAGCGCTGGACTGTGGCTCCAGAGGTTGCGGGTTCAATTCCCGTCAGCCACCCTGTAGGTCCGTAGCTCAATTGGTAGAGCACCGGTCTCCAAAACCGGGGGTTGCAGGTTCGAGTCCTGCCGGGCCTGTGCGTGTAGTGTGATGCCTCGCAGCGAGTCATGTCGCTGCGAGGCATGTCGTTTTCCGCTGCGGATCGCAACGAGGCGAGGAGCCTCGGAGGGGGTGCCGCGACCGGCGGACTTGACGCGGCGGACGGCGACCGAATCTTGAGACGCTGATCGGAGTGAGAGCATACCGGTGAACATCGTCGTGCTGGGCGCCGGCGCGGTGGGCGCGTACTATGGTGGCCAGCTCGCCCGCGCCGGCCATGAGGTGACTTGCTACGCCCGGGGGGCGACCCTCGCCGCGCTGCGCGCGCGAGGCCTCGAGATCAGGACACCCGAGGGCGCGTTCCAGGTGGGCGTGGCCGCGACGGACCGGGTGGAGGCGCTCGGGCCCGCCGATTTCGCGATCGTCGCTGTCAAGAGCTACTCGCTGGCGGACATCGGCCCCGTAGTCCGGCACTGCGCCCGGCAGGGAACCACTGTCGTGCCGCTGTTGAATGGAGTGGAGACCGCCGAGCGGCTTGCGCTCCTAGGGGTGCCATCGGCCGCCGTCATCGGAGGTCTCACGAGGATCAGCGCCATTCGTGTTGCGCCGGGCCTCGTGGAGCGGGGCAGTCCCTTTCAAGTCGTCGTTGTGGGGGAATTCGATGGGCGGGTGACGGAGCGTGCCAGTCGCATCGCCACGGCGTTCCGAGGCGCCGGCGTGGACGCGCGCGCCTCCGATCGCATCCAGGTGGAGCTGTGGCAGAAGTTCGTGTTCATTGCGGCGCTGGCCGCGGCGTGCGGGCTCGCACGCTCACCCGTCGGGCCGCTTCGCACCGATCCATTGGGGCGACGTCTCTTGGAGCGCGCCGCGGCCGAGGTCGTAGCCGTTGCCCGCGCGCGCGGCATCCTCCTTGCTGACGATGAGGCTGCGCGGGTGTTGGGCGTGATCGATGACCTGCCGGCTGCCATGAAGCCGAGCTTTCTGGTCGACCTCGAGTCCGGGGGGCCCACGGAGCTCGATATCCTCAGCGGGACAGTTGCCCGCTTCGCCGAGCAAGCGCGTATCGCCACACCAGTCCACGATACAGCGACCGTCGCACTCGCCGACCGGGCGCGCCGGTGACGGACCCAGAGGGGACCGTGATGCCAATGCCGGCTGGGCCCCGCTGACAAGGCGCCTGAGCCGACCGCGGGCCGCTGCGGGTCACCAGCTTCGGCCACCCCCTAGGACGTAATCTTCATCCTGCTGTCGGCGCGAACAGTGCTGGAACAGCTCAGCAATCGCACGGACGTGGGGCTCGAGGAGCATCACGTCGCCCTCGCATCCCTCCGGACCGCAATACTCCTCGGTGTCGCGCGCCACCCGTCGCCAGCGCAGCATTGCATTGCCTGGGCGCAGCCATTCCCTGTTCGGGAGGAACAGACCGACACGGCCGGCGAAATGGTGAGGGGTGTAGCGACGCAGCGCGACGATGGTGGCGGCTTCAACCCTGGTGCGCAGGACCACGACCGGATCCGGCGTGGCGCGGTGGCTGGTGTCACGCTGCGCCTTGTGGTGACGCAGTCGTGCGGTCAGTTTTGCCGTGATGTACAGGCGGCGCTCCTCGTTCGATAGCGACGCCAGAGCACGGATGTGCTTGCTCACCCACTCCGCATGACGCGCGAGGCGCAGCCGCAGCTGCGGCAGGAGCCGGAACCAGGTTGGATAGGGGCTGCTGAACAGGGCGAGGACGGTGACGGCCGCGCCCTGCTGCAGGAGTTGTCGCGCCAGCTCGAACGCGATCGTGCCACCGGCGCAGTGGCCGGCGATTGCATATGGACCGTCGGGCCGGAATGCCCGGATCTGCGCGGCAAAGTACGCGGCCAGTTCCTCGACGCACGTGAGGGGCTCGCTCTGGCCATCGACACCGGGAGGCTGCAGCCCGAAGAACGGCTGATCGTCGCCCAGGTGCTGGGCCAGGAAACGGTAGGAGAAAACGTTGCCATTGTGGCCGGGCACGGCAAAAACGGGAACGCGCTGTCCACGGGGCTGTAGCGGCACGATGGCCCGCTCCTGCCGGGCAAGCGCCTCAGTCGAACGGAGGAATTCCACGATGGCGCTCTTGCGCTGCCGCAGCTGATCGCGCAGCTCTGGCGTCAGCACGCCGGTTGGGGCATTGCACCGCAGCTGGTCCCCGTCCGCCCAGACCTGAATGTCGCGTCTGCGCAGTTCCTCAAGAAAGGTCGGCACGATCACAACGCGATCTCCTCTCGATCGCTGGCGTCGTAAGCCGGCGCCTTCGCCTTCTCTACCCAGGACAGCCCATCGATGACCTCGGCCAGCCCGGCTACCGTCGGGTGCTCAAACAGATTGCGGAGCGGCAGATCCACCTCGAAGACGTCCCGGATACGCGAGACGGCCTTGATCGCCACCAATGACTGCCCGCCCAAGTCAAAGAAATCGTCGTTAAGGCCGATATTCTCCACGCACAGCAATTCGCTCCAAATGGCAGCGAGCGCCTTCTCGGTCGCAGTGCGTGGCCCGACGAAATCGTGAGCGGGCTGGATGTTCGCGTCGAAGAAGGTCGGCAGGACCTGGCGATCAATCTTGCCGTTCGATGTGAGCGGCAACCCGTCCAGCCGGATGAAGTACGCGGGCAGCATGTAGTCCGGTAACCACTGGGCAAGATGGGCGCGGAGCTCCGCCACAGTCAGCGCCTTTTCGCTCACATAGTACGCCGCCAGCCGATTGATGTGTGTCTCACTCGGTTGCGGCGGCTCGGTGTAACCGATCTGCGCCATGATCTGCTGAACGCGCCGTTCATCAAGCTCATCGTCGAGCTCCGCCATTGCCTCATCGCGGGTCTTCTGCCCGAGGCGCACGTCCCAGCTGTAGGGCAGCGCGTAGTTGTGGAAGCCACGTTGCTTCCTGTGGACGTAGATGCCGACATCGTTCATGAGGCAATTGGTCGAACGGCCCGTGTCTGAAGGACGCAACCACGGCGTGTGCTGCCGCAGGAAGGCGTGCACCTCTGCCAGCGGCACACTCCAGTAACGATAGAAGTCCACAAACTGGACGTCCTCGAATACCTCATCGTCACGGAAGATATCCACCTCGAGATGACACGAGACCGCATCCTCACGCCGGTGGTAGGCCTTGCGCGCTTCGAGCACGAGGGCATCGAGCTTGGCGACATCGAAATCCTCACGCTGGAAGACCTCTTCCGTCAGCCGCGTCTCGAAGAACTGACCACGCGACAGTCCGGTGACGATGTAGCGGATGCCCTTCTCGTGAGCGAGGTTGGTGGCCAGGGTGTAGATGGTCTTGAAACAGCCATTGCAGACGTTGGCGAAGCGTTTGAGGCTATCGACGAAGATCGCATTCATGTGTGGCGTACCGCCGACGACGAGCTCGACGCCCAGGGACTCCACGACACGGCGGATGTTGCCCTTCGCTTCCTCCGAGATGAAGCCATTATCCAACGTGAAGACCAGCGGCTTCAGTCCCAGGCCACAGAGTTGATACAGCATGTACGTGCTGTCTTTGCCGCCGCTCAACAGCACCAGACAGTCGTAGCCCCCTGTTCGGGCAGCCTTCATGTCCGCGACGAGAGCCTTGAGTTCCTGAGCCGTTTTGAAGTACGCCTGCGCCTTATCTGCGTACGTGTCATAACCGCGGCAGACATTGCACACGCCCTCAGCGTCATAGCTTGTACCGGGTACGTTGGCAGCGAGACCGCACCGCGTGCAGTGGGTCACTTGTTTCGAGGCCCTCACCGCGAGGGGATTGACGATATCCACCACACACTCGCGAACATCGGCGTGTTGCAGGAGGCGGGCTTCGATCTCGCCCAGCTCAATGCGCGCGCCGGCGATTTTCACTTGATGATCCGCGCGACCCAGGAATTCCATGCGGCCATCGGCGCTCCAGCGAGCCATGTCGCCAGTCTTATACAGGCGCAACGTCGCGGGCCTGAAGACTGAGGATTGCGCTCCCGGTCCCTTCTGCCGTGGGTCTTCAGTCGTCAGGAATTTCTCCGCGGTGAGTTCTGGCCGATTGAGGTAGCCCCGAGCTAATCCATCTCCCGCCAGATACATCTCCCCGATGACGCCGGTGGGCACGGGGCTGAGATGCTCGTCGAGGATGTAGACGCTGGCATTGGCTGCGGGAATTCCGATCGGCACCGAGAGGGCGAGATCCTGCTCCACGTCGTAGCGGTGAATCATGCAACCGACCGTGGCCTCCGTGGGGCCATATTCGTTGTAGATCTCCACCGGGCGGCCGAAGGTGCGAGTGACATCGCGCGCCAGTTCAGTCTTGAAGTCCTCGCCGCCCACGATCAGCTTGCGAATCTTGGTGGCGCGCAGGCTCATGTCCTTGATCATGGCGAGGTGCGCGGGGGTGAGCTTGACGATGTCGACCCCGTCGTCCTCGATGACCTGGAAGATCGCCATCCCGTGCATCCCCGGGTCCTCGCGATGAACGACTATGCGTCCACCGGAAATGAGGGGCGTGAAGATCGACGTCACGGTGAGATCAAACGCGAGAGAGGAGAACAGCGGCCAGGCCAGGCGTTCGCCCCAACTATACTGCGCGTTGGCCCACCAGATGTAATTGACCAGGCTTCGGTGCTCGATCATCACGCCCTTGGGCGTGCCGGTGGATCCTGAGGTGTAGATGACGTAGGCGAGGCTGTTAGGCGAAATTGGAGATCGGGGATTCGAGACGGGGTATTCCGCGATCGCCGCGAAGCTGTCATCCAGCGTCACCACTCGCGCGGCGCCGCTCGGAAGGCGGCCTACCAAATGCGACTGGGTCACCAACGCCGGCAAGGCTCCGGCAAGTCCTTCCGCGATATCCTGCAACAGGAAGACGAGACGCTCTTGCGGGGAGACAGGATCAACGGGTACGTAGGCGGCGCCGCTCTTGAGTACGCCGAGCATGGCGCACACCACCTCGATCGAATGCTCCATGTAAAGCGCAACGAGGTGATCCGGGCCTACGCCGAATGTGCCGAGATGCGCCGCCATCTGGTTCGCGCGGTCGTTGAGCTCGCGATAGGTCAACGATTGATCGTCCAAGCGGATGGCCTCAACCTCGGGGGTGCGCGCGACCTGAGCTTCAAAGAGGTCGATGATGGTCTTGTCCGCCGGATATGGCGACGCCGAGTCGTTGTAGTCGATGACCAGCGACTGATGCTCGCGCTCACGCAGCCCGGTGAACGAGGTGACGGCCGTGCGCTCCTCGACACCGCTCCGTGTGATCACGCTGTCTTCTCCTCCGGGCGTCCGTTTCATAGCGACGAGGCGATCAACTCTTTCAGGATTTCGTTCGCGCCGGCCCAGATGCGGTGCACGCGGCTGTCGGTCCACATGCGGGCGATCGGATATTCCGCGAGATAGCCATAACCGCCGTGCAACTGCACGCATTCATCGACGATGCGGCACTCGCAATCGGTGAGCCAATACTTCGCCATGGAGGCGGTGGTATCATCGAGCCCGCCGGCGATGAAGCGCTCGATGCAGTCGTCGAGGAAGACGCGACCGATACGCGCTTCGGTCTTGCATTCGGCCAGTTTGAAACGCGTATTCTGTAGGTCGCTCAGCGGCTTGCCGAACGCGATGCGCTCCTTGACATACTTGGTCGTCATGGCCACAGCCTCTTCCGACGTTGCGACGGCAGCCACGGCAATCGCCAGGCGCTCATAACTCATGATCTCCATCAGCTGCGCGAACCCTCCACCTTCGGCGGGTCCGAGGAGATTCGAGGCCGGGACATGCACATCGTCAAAGAGCAGCTCGTAGGTGTCCTGCCCGTGCATGCCGACTTTGTCGAGCGAGCGGCCGACGCGGTATCCGGAAAGACCCTTCGGCTCGACGATGATGAGTGAGATGCCCCTCGGGCCGGCAGCTCTGGCATCGGTCTTGACGGCGAGGCAGACGACGCCGGCGTGCCAGCCGTTGGTGATGAACGTCTTCGAGCCGTTGATGACATAGTGATCGCCGTCCCGGCGGGCGGTGGTCTTGATGCCCTGCAAGTCAGAGCCGGCGGCAGGCTCACTCATGGCGATCGCACCCACCAGTTCGCCGCGTGCCATGCGGGGGAGCCAGTTGCGTTTCTGCTCGTCGGTGCCGAAAGCGATGATGTTGTGCGCCACGACGTTGTGGATGGTGGAACCGAACTGCACTCCTGCGTGAGCGAGCTCCTCCACCACGACGGCTTGGTGCGCGAAGGTTCCGCCCCCGCCACCGTATTCGTCGGGCACGTCAGGGAGCAGGAGGCCGTTGCCGCCGGCGGCGGTCCACGCTTCGACATCGGGGCGATGCTGCTGGCGCCAGCAGGCTTGGTGTGGCACGAATTCCCGCTCGATGAACTGACGAACCGACTTGCGGAACATCCGCAGGTCATCATTCATCCACGGAGACTGGTAGACAACGGGAGCCATCGTTTCTCTTCCCGCCACTCACACGGAGACTGCCGCCCCCAACAGGGACGGGGCGAAACCGGCGTGAGATCTGCAGCACTCTGCCACGACGGCCGCCACGAATCCGGGGGCTGGAGAAAAGCTTGCCAGGCGCCAGCCGCAGTCGTCTCCAGGCGTATGCCCGACCCGCAGAATCCTCGCCGGCTCGCCCGGCGCGAGTGACACCTCGAAGCGATCGAGCGGAAGGGAGAGGCCGTCGCCGAGCGCCTTGACGAAGGCTTCCTTGCGCGTCCAACAATTGAAGAAGCCAAGCAGCCTGTCGCGCGGGTCGAGGGCCCGGTAGGCCTCGTTCTCCCGGCGCGAAAACGACCGCGCAGCGATGGCGTCGGCGTCGCGGATCATCCGGACGGCTTCGACGTCGATCCCAACCTCGCGACCGAATGAAAAAGCATATACGGCGACCTCGTCGCGGTGCGATACGTTGAAGCGCAGGTCTGAGTCCGCCTCCGGAAGCGCGAGCGCAGGCTTGCCGCGTGCTCCGTACACCAGCTCGACGGACTCAGGCCGTACGCCTAACCGCACCGCGAGCAGCTGTCGCAGTCGCGCACGCGCGACGATGAATCGGTGGGCGTCGCGATCAAAGACAAACCGACTCGCTCTCTGTCGCTCAGCGTCCGAGAGCAGCACCGCTGACGCACGAACAGCCGCGGGCCCTATGGCCAGGCGTATCACCACGACCTCGATGGCGTCGTCCCCTTCCACCATCGCGGGCCGCGACGTATCGCCTTCGCTCCGCTCCCAACACGGGAGCGCACCGTTGGTGTGCACGTCCTTGCCTGTCCTGCGCGTGTTGCCGACTCACGTCTGCATGACCGCGCAAATCACCGACTTGATGCGCATGGTTTGTGCCAGGACAGTCTCGGTCCTCGGCCGCGTGCAGCCGCGGGTCGTGCGCATGCCGCTGCGTCATGGCCTCCCGCGTGAGGCGCTGCCTAGACGGATGTAGTGCCGCCGCAACGAGTTACGAAGCACACGCCCGATCGGGCCTGTGCAAGCGCAACTCGAAGGCCGAGTTGCGCTTGTTCGTTTCCGCTACAGGACGAACGTCACCACCTTGCTGTCTGAGCCTGAGGCGCCGTGGCTGTCCGTCACACTCACGGTGATCGTGTAGCTGCCGAGCAGGAGATACGTGTGCGAGGCGCTGATCGTGCCCTGGCTCGGGGTGCTACCGCTCGACGACGAACCGTCACCCCAGCTGATCGTGTACGACCAGGGCCCGTCGTTGTTCGCGTCGCTGAACGACGCGCTCAGCGAGTAGAAGAGACCGACCAACATTCCCTGATCGGGCCCGGCGTTCACGATCGGGGGACTGTTCGGCGCGCTGACCGTCACGGTCTTCGAGGTCGGGGCGCTAATGGCCCCCTGGTTGTCGGTCACCCTCAGGGTGACGGTGTAGCTGCCCCCCGCCCCGTAGGTGTGCGACGGGTTCTGGGCGGTCGCCGTGCCGCCGTCGCCGAACGTCCAGCTGTAGCTCGCGATCGAGCCGTCGGGGTCGCTGCTCGTGCTCGTGAAGCTGCAGCTGAGCCCGGAGCAGCTGAACGTGAAGTTCGCCGTCGGCGGCTGGTTGGGCGGCGTGACGGTCACGGTCTTCGAGGTCGGGGTGCTGGTGGCCCCCACGTTGTCGGTGACCGTGAGGGTGACCGTGTAGCTGCCCCCCGCGCCGTAGCTATGCGACGGGTTCTGGGCGGTCGCCGTCCCGCCGTCGCCGAACGTCCAGCTGTAGCTCGCGATCGAGCCGTCGGGGTCGCTGCTCGTGCTCGTGAAGTTGCAGCTGAGCCCGGAGCAGCTGAACGTGAAGTTCGCGGTCGGCGGCTGGTTGGGCGGCGTGACGGTCACGGTCTTCGAGGTCGGGGTGCTGGTGGCCCCGACGTTGTCCGTCACCCTGAGGGTGACCGTGTAGCTGCCCCCCGCGCCGTAGCTATGCGACGGGTTCTGGGCGGTCGCCGTCCCGCCGTCGCCGAACGTCCAGCTGTAGCTCGCGATCGAGCCGTCGGGGTCGCTGCTCGTGCTCGTGAAGTTGCAGCTGAGCCCGGAGCAGCTGAACGTGAAGTTCGCCGTCGGCGGCTGGTTGGGCGGCGTGACGGTCACGGTCTTCGAGGTCGGGGTGCTCGTGGCCCCCACGTTGTCGGTGACCGTGAGGGTGACCGTGTAGCTGCCCCCCGCGCCGTAGCTATGCGACGGGTTCTGGGCGGTCGCCGTCCCGCCGTCCCCGAAGGTCCAGCTGTAGCTCGCGATCGAGCCGTCGGGATCGTTGCTCGTGCTCGTGAAGCTGCAGCTGAGCCCGGAGCAGCTGAACGTGAAGTTCGCGGTCGGCGGCTGGTTGGGCGGCGTGACGGTCACGGTCTTCGAGGTCGGAGTGCTCGTGGCCCCCACGTTGTCGGTGACCGTGAGGGTGACCGTGTAGCTGCCCCCCGCGCCGTAGCTATGCGACGGGTTCTGGGCGGTCGCCGTCCCGCCGTCGCCGAACGTCCAGCTGTAGCTCGCGATCGAGCCGTCGGGATCGTTGCTCGTGCTCGTGAAGTTGCACGTGAGCCCGGAGCAGCTGAACGTGAAGTTCGCCGTCGGCGGCTGGTTCGTTGGGTTGACCGAGATGGTCTGCGAGGTCGGGGCGCTCGTGGCCCCCTGGTTGTCGGTGACCGTGAGGGTGACCGTGTAGCTGCCCCCCGCGCCGTAGCTATGCGACGGGTTCTGGGCGGTCGCCGTCCCGCCGTCGCCGAACGTCCAGCTGTAGCCCGCGATCGAGCCGTCGGGGTCACTGCTCGTGCTGGTGAAGGTGCAGGTAAGCCCGCTGCAGCTCGACGTGAACGCGGCGCTCGGCGGCTGGTTCGCCGGCGGTGGCTGAGCCGTCGTCGGACTGTACAGGAGCAGATTGGGCGTGCCGTCGACGTTCCCGGTGATGACGCCTGGCGTGGCGTTGTTGAGAATCCAGTTCGCCACGACGTCGGACGGTGCGTCGCCAAACGTCGCCTTGTAGAGCGCGGCGACACCGGCTACGTGCGGCGACGCGAACGAGGTGCCGGATGCCGTAGCCGTCCCGTCGCCATTCGACACCGCGAACGAGGTGCTGGGCAGCGCAGGCGGCCAGGTCGTCTTGATGTCCACTCCGGGCGCGTAGATCTTGACGCAGGTGCCCCAATTCGAGAAGTCCGCTTTAGCGTCGGTCCTCGTCGACGCTGCGACAGCGAACGGGCTCTGGCCTGAGGCCTGTGTGCATGCGTCGACGTTGTAGTTGCCGGCCGTCGTCGCTATGAACACTCCGGAGTCCCACAGGTTCTTCAGCGCCGTAGCCAGCGCGGTGGATTGAGCGCTCTCCATGGGCAAGTTCGCAACCGCGGGACTCTTGTGATTCGCGGTCACCCAGTCGACACCCGCGATGACGTTGGACATGACCCCGGCGTCGCAGAAATCGTAGACCCGGACTTCGTGCAGGAAGACCCCCTTGGCGACCCCGTACGTGGCGGCACCGACCACGCCCGCCACGGCCGTGCCGTGGCCAAAACAGTCCGTGCCGTCCCCAGCGCCGACGTCATATACGACGTCCGCCCGGCCCCCGAACTCGGCGTGGGCGGTAAAGAGTCCCGTGTCAATGAGGTACACGTGCACGCCGGCGCCCGTGGAGGCGTACGTATAGGCGCCGGAAAGCGGGAGCGTGCGCTGATCGGTGCGGTCGAGCCCCCAGGGGTCGCCGTTCGCATCCATCTGCTGGGTGCCCGCCACGCTGACTCGCTGATCGGGCTCGACGTAGGCGACGCGCGGATCCTGCCGTAGCGTCGCCACCGTCGCATCGGGCAAGCGTGCCGCAAAACCCTTGACTGCGTTGCTGTAAGTGTGCAGGAGCGTTCCGCCCTGCGCATTCACCCCCGACTGCGCTGGACCGACCCGGGACTGGGCTAAGCCGACGGGGTCGGCGACCGTGTCGCGAAAGACGACGATGTACTGTCCGGGGACTAAGCGGCTGGCGCCGTCGTGCGGCTCAGGCTGGAATGGTGTCGAGGCGTCCCGGCATGCCCCCACGAGGAGAACGGCAAGCGCGACTGCCCGCGCACCTGACATGAAGAGCACCTGGCGAGGTGATGACTGCTGCGACACCAGCAAGTTCCGTTCCCGGCTCGTGGGAGCGCGACTGTGGGTGCGAGCTCATGGGGGTGTAGGACCGCGCGCAACGCTATCGCTGTGGCGCGCTGACATCAGTGCGCTGCGAGGCGCTCAGTTCCTCAGCAGGAATTGCAGCACCGCGGCGTTGTAGAAGGCCGGATTGTCAGCGTGCATGTCGTGCCCCGCGCCCGGCACCGTAACGAGCGCCTCTGCCGCGAGACACCGGGCCAGCTCTTCGGTGATGACGTGGAACACGCGGGGGCTGCGCTCGCCCGTGACAAGGAGCACCGAATGCCGGATGCCTCCGACTTCCGCGCAGGACAGCGCCGGCGTATACACGGCGGGGTCGGCGGCGAGCTCGAGGCGCAGCTCGAAGGCGGTCCGCAACAGCGCGGCGCGGTCCGCCTCCGGGAGGCCGTCGAATCGGCCGGCGCGTCCGCTCATCCCGTCGACGAAGCGGCGCAGCGCGTCCAGGGAGTCTCCACGCTGGAAGGCGCGTTGCGTCGCGTCCAGCACCGTCGCCTCGAACACCTGGCGGAGCGAGTCACCCCAGGGCGTGCGGGCGATCCACGGCAGCATCGGCGGCTCCGCGAGCACGAGCGATCGCACGAGCTCCGGGCGCCGCAGCGTGACGAGCAGCGCGACGTACGCCCCGTAGGACGAGCCCACGAGGTGGACCCGCTCGAGGCCGAGCGCCTCGATCAGTCCAATGAGATCGTCCGCGTGCAGGGAAACCGAGTACGGCTGCTCGTCGCGGCGCGCCGCGTTGGGCGGATGGAAGCGGCGGCTATAGGCGATGACTCGGAACCTGCTGGCGAACGCGGCGACCTGCGCCCGCCAGCTATCGAGCGTCCCGACGCTCCCGTGCACCAACACCACGGGGATGCCGCTTCCGTGCTCCACGTAATAGAGGTCGGTTCCTCGCACGCGGGCCACGTGCAGCGGTAGCCGCAGCGGGGCAGGGGTCGCGGCCGGCGCGGCGGCACCTGGACTTGGGCCCTCCGCCGGCCCGCCACCGCAGGCCCCGGCGGCGGTGAGCACGGCGAGCGCTGCAGCGACGAGCCTCACGGGTCTCACGCCGTCAAGCTACCGCCGGCCTGGCGGCCCAGCCAGGCTTGAGCCAAAATCAAGGCTTCCCGAACTCGAGTCACCGCTCATGAAAGCGCTCGTGGGTGCTCTGGTCTTCGCGCTGTGCGGCGTGCCCCTGGTGAGTGCCGCGCAGGACGCACGCAATCCCGTCTCCGACGCGCTGCGGTCGCAGGAGCAGCGCCGCGGAAAGAATCTCGTCGAAGCCGCGGAGGATATGCCGGCCGAGAAGTACGGCTTCAAGCCGACGCCGGCGCAGATGAGCTTCGGCGACGTGGTGGTGCACCTCGCCGAAGGCAACGACGACCTCTGCTCCGCCATCACCGGGGTGGCGGCGCCGCAGCGTTCCAAGGTCGCGGCCACGGAGGCCAAGGACAAGCTGGTCGCCCGCTTGAAGGAGACGTTCGCCTTCTGCGAGGCGGCGCTCGCCAAGCTGGACGACTCGAAGCTCGCCGAGAAGGTCCCCTTCTTCGGGCGCGAGGTGACCCGGGCGGCGGCGGCGCTGATCACGGTGGACGACTGGGCGGATCACTACAGCCAGGTGGCGATCTACATGCGGCTGAACGGGCTGCTACCTCCCACTGCCAAACGCCGGGCGCAGTAGCGCGACTCAGGTCTTGACCTGATTGCGCCCGCCTTCCTTGGCGCGGTAGAGCGCCCGATCGGCGGCCATGACCACCTGGTCGGGTTTGGTGTGGCGCGGATCCTTCTCCGCCACGCCGATGCTGATCGTGACGGGGACGCGCGTGCCCGGCCCCTTCTCGGCCACCACGGGCTCGGTCCGTTTCCGCCGGGAGCGGATCCGGCTGCGCAGGATGAATCGGGTGTCTTCCACCGTGCGGCGTAGTGTCTCGACCTCCGGCAGGCACTCGTCCACGGACTTCCCGGGAAACAGCACGGCGAACTCTTCGCCGCCGTAGCGAAAGGCGTGGCCGCCGCTGCCGACGAGGGCGAGCTTCACCGCCACCATCTTCAGCACCTGATCCCCCACGTCGTGCCCATGGCGGTCGTTGATCTGCTTGAAGTGATCCACGTCCGCCATCGCCACCGCGTAATGCCCGCCCTGGCGCAACAGCGCCTCGGTCAGCGCGCGGCGCGCGGGCAGCCCGGTCAGGCTGTCCTCATACGCCATGTGGTAGGAGGCTTCCACGACGGCGGCGATGAGAATGAGGCACGCCGTGGCGAGGTAGAAGGTCATCGGGTCGGGATTCCCCGGGCTCAGAGCGTTCAGGCCCAGGAACGCGGCCGCCAGACCCCACAGGTAGGAGCGCTGGGTGTGGGTGGGTGACATCAGCTGGCCCGCGATCTGCAGCCCGAACGCGAGCAGGAAGGCGAGCAGGGCTGGGTCCGCCAGCGGGGTCCACCCCACGAGGCTGGGCGGCAGGAGCCGGAGGTGCAGCAGGGCGGCCGTGGGTCCCGGCATGGTGCGGTCGAGCAGCGCGACCGCGGCAATCTGCAGCCCGATGATCGCCAGACGCACGAGGCCGGGCGGCGTCACGAAGCCGCGCTCGGCCGTGAGGGCGAGGGCGGCAAGGTTGAGTGGCAGCAGCACCGCGATGGCCTGGAACACGACGTGATCGCGCCCCAGGCCATGGCCCACGGCGAACTGCACTAGGGTGCGGTCGGCGGTCGTGATGAGGAGGAGCGCAAACAGGAGCCGGCTGCGATGGAACCGCCACCCGAGCAACACGCCCGCCCCGAAGATCGCGTAGGGATAAAGATCCGCGAAGGTGCCGAGTGCGTTCTGGAGCCAGTGCGAGCGGGTGTAGACGAGCGCGCCGAGCAGGATCAGGCCCTCGGGAAACACGTACGAGACGGGCTTGCGCCAGTTCTTGATGAGCCAGTCCCTGCTGGGCCAGTTCTTGATGTCGAAGCGCACCGCGCGAGAGCTCCTGGGTGTCGGCGGGATTAAGGGTAAGCGGAACCGCGCGGCGGTCAACCGTCGGGTTGCGTGGCCGCCCGAGGGGTGGCGATATTCTTGCCGCCGCGGCGGTATCGTCTAGGGGACTAGGACGGAGCCCTCTCAAGGCTCAAACACGGGTTCGAATCCCGTTACCGCTATGCCTTCCGTTCCCGCCCCCATCGTCTAACGGTCAGGACACCACTCTTTCAAGGTGGGAACAGGGGTTCGATTCCCCTTGGGGGCATGGCGGAGGCCGACGCTTGTCGGGGCGCGTGCTTGCTTTGGGTGCTCCGCGTGACGATTTTTCCGCCCGCGCGCCGATAGCTCAACTGGCAGAGCAACTGACTCTTAATCAGTAGGTTCTCGGTTCGATTCCGAGTCGGCGCACTTGCCCCGCCCGCGCCCGTGCGGACGGTGCTCGAGCAGCTTGGCGTCGAGCGTGACGTGGGGGCGCTGTGGCGAGCAAGCGGCAAGCTTGAGGCCGGGAGCCACGTTCGCGGCGGCAGCGCGACGACGGATCGCACGCAGCGTTGAGAGCCGCAAGAGAGAGTTCCACAGGAGCTCGTGGCACTGAGTTTGCGCCAGGTGGCGAATGGCTGCGGGGAGTGAGCCGACCGAGCTGACCGTCACGGCATGGTCCGGACTTGCGCTCGAACGAGCACAACGCTCCGGACGCCGGCGGTGGCTCTCTCCCCGCAGACGCAAACGACTGCAGTTACAGCGGGGCATCGTGGCACTGGTTGACCCGCTGATGGCCGCGCGCCGCAACGTCGCGCGCCGTCCTACAGTGATGACTGGCGTACTCCTCGGCCGCCCTCCCACCGGGCTGGGAACGGAACTTGCCCCCCGACGCGCCGTCCGATGTCGTGGCCAACTGGCTCATCACCAACGCGACGGTGGGCGTCATCACGGGGAACCCCCCCGGCACGCCGAATCTGCTCGTGTACAAGTCGACACTCTGAGGGCGTTTCGAGCGGGAGCCCCAGGCTCAGTCGAGCGACTGGAGGGTGAGTGGTGGTTGAGCTCCTGAGCCGCCTGCGCCGGGCACCCCACCGTGTCCTGCATCCGCTGCTCCGCCGGCGGGTTCTCGGGGCGTTGCGCCACCGACCCCACCTCACGTCCCTGCTCGTCGTCTGTCATGGGAACATCTGCCGCAGCCCGCTCGCCGCCGCCCTACTGCGCCGAGCGTTGTCGCGGCAAGAAGTGGCCGTCGCCTCGGCCGGCTTCAGTGACCCTGGGCGGCCGGCGCCGGCCGAGGCAGTGGCGGCGGCGTCTCGCTACGGCGTGGATCTTTCTGCACATCGGTCGCAACTCCTGACGCCAGACCGCGCACGCGGGGCCGACCTCATCGTCGTGATGGATCCCGCGCAGCGCCGTGAGATTTGCGACCGCTTCGGACGGCTCGAGCGCGACGTGCTGGTCTTGGGTGACCTTGACCCGCAACTCGTCGACGCCCGTGCGATCCGCGATCCCGTGAACCAGCCGCGTGCAGTGTTCGAGGAGAGCTATGCACGAATCGAGCGCTGCATTCAGCAGTTGGTGCGGGCGATCGGTTAGCTTCGTGTCTTGCCGCCATTCAGCGAGTCAAGGAGCGCGCCATGATCCTCGGAGTCGGGCTTGACGTCGTGGAGACCGAAAGAGTCGCACGCGCGCTCGCCGTGCACGGCCGACGGTTCGAAGAGCGCGTCTACACGGCTGCCGAGCTCACGACGTGTTCGCAGCGCGCGGACCGGGTCCAAGCACTGGCTTCCCGATTTGCCGCCAAAGAGGCCTTTCTCAAGGCGCTGGGCACGGGGTGGGCCCGCGGTCTCACGTTTCGACAGGTCGAGGTGGTCCACGGAGAAAGCGGTCATCCGGCCCTGAGGCTTGCGGGCGCGGCGGCCGCTCACGCTCGCCGCAAGAAGGTGAAAAAGATTCACGTCACCCTCAGTCATCAACCAGGGCTCGCCGCTGCCGTCGTCATCCTGGAACGCTAAGCGGAGCGGTGCTAAGCCCTGAGCTTGGCGGGGGCCTCGGCTGCGAGGTGCCGGGTCTTAGTAGCAATGAACCCGGCGATTCTCGAAATCGTCCGAAAGTGGTCGATCTCGAGGTCCTCCAAGGACACCTGAATCCCGAACCCCTCTTCCAGCTGAGCCAGGAATTCCACGAAGGTGAGCGAGTCCACCAAGCCGGTTTCGATCAAGTCCGTTTCCACGGACGGGACCTGAACGTTCAACTGCTCCGAGAACAGCGTGGTAAGCAGACGCTCTAGGTTCCTGGCATCGGGCATGTCACACGACCTCGTGCTCGGTTCCCAGCATGATGACGAGGAGCGCCGGTGACCGGCACCCGGGTGCGGCCATCATGGCAGCACGTCGATCAAGCGGGCGACCCTCCTCACCGCCGCGAGCGTGCGGCTGCGCAGCGAGCGGCGGACGAACGGCCCAAACTCCACGCGGATGCCGTGCCGGCGGTCCTCCCGCAGCACGCGCGTGGGATCGTAGTTCACGCGACGGAAGCTCAGGCGTTGCGCCCCGCAATCGAGCATAGCATAGGCCGCCCGGTAGTCCCCATCCCGTGGGCACCCGACGCTCCCGGGGTTGACGAAGTAGAAGGCTGCCGGATCGAGCGTGATGTCGCGCTCGAGCGGGCACAAAACGTCACCGCGCGGCGTGATCGTCATCGCGCGGGCCACGTGGGTGTGCCCGGTGAAGCACAGGCGCACCTCAGGGTCGCTCTCGCCGATGCGGAGGTACTCCCCGTAGAACTGGCCACTGGTCCGGAGGCGCACGAGCGGATCGCCAGGGGCCGAATGGACACAGAGGATGGAGCGTTGCGGGTACAGCTCGCTGGGCAGGCTCGCGAGGTAGTGACGGTCTTCCTCCGTCAGCACCGTTTGCGTCCACCGGATGGCCTTCCGGGCCACGGGCCCGCAGTCGTCGCGAGGGAGGCGGCCGACCGCCATCAGGTCGTGGTTGCCGTGAACGCTCCGGATCTCGCTGTCGCGGAGGACGGCGAGCGTCTCCCGCGGGAACGTGTGGTAGCCGACGAGATCGCCCAAGCAAACGACGTGTTGGACGTCGCTGGCCCGGATGTCGGCGAGGACCGCCTGCAGCGCGTCGACGTTAGAGTGGATGTCTGAAATGATGGCGAGCCGCATGGTCCCCGCAGCCGTGTCGCGGTGAGCTGGGTGGCATGGACGATGCCACGGGGAGGCGCTCGGACGCACGGGGGGATTACGACGATGTGTTGCGCGCGCGCGACAGCGCCCGCACCTCACCGAGGTCTACGCGCGCATCGCCCGGCGCGTGGGGGAGCCGATGGCCGTGCGGCAGCGCCGGCCGAGCGCGCGCAGGGCGCCGCGCCCGACTCGCGTTGTCCAGTGGATCGCCCATCCCAGGACCATGGCGATCAGCGACGCCGCCTCGACGAGCCCGGGTTTCCAATCCTGCCACTTGAACTCGTCGTAGCACACGCCCGGGCGGCAGTCGTGCAGGAATTGCCGCACAACCTGGGCGCGGGACGGGAGGCCCCCGATCGGGCCGATCTCTGGCGCGTGGCGCCACCGTGTCGTCAACGCGTCGCGCAGCGCCAACAGATCGCCGCGCAGCCACCGCTCTACCACGCCAACCCGGTAGGGCGGCGCCGGCCCCGGTTCTCCGACGCCGTATACGCACGCCGTGAGGTAGGGCAGGTTGATCCCGGCGTCGAGACTCAGGGCGGTCGAGGCCTGGAAGCGGCCGTTGATTTCCATCAGGGTGTGGCGATCGCCGGGGGGGTCATACTTGAACTCGACCATCGCGACACCGTGCCAGCGGATCTCACCGAGCAGGGTCGTGACGTAGCCCGCGAGCCGCTCCTCGAGGGGGATGCTCTTGCGTACGACGCTGACCCCACCGCTGAGGGGATACTCTCGCTCCCGCGAGTAGGCGAGCAGGGCGAGGGCTTCGCCGTGGCGGCACACGGCCGCGACACAGCGCCCGACGCCCTGCACGTATTCCTGCACCAGCAGCGCCTTCGCATCCTGCGCGAACGGCCGGATCACCTGCTCCAGCTCTCGCTGGTCGCGCGCGTAGCGGACTTTGAAATCGAGCGCATGGGCCGTGCTGAGGTGGAGGCCATGCCCGCGGGGCTTGATCGCTAGGGGGAACCGCAGCGCACCGGCCTGCGCGAGGATTTCCCCGACGGTTTCGCCCCGCACCGTGCGTGGCACGGGCACGCCGAGCCGCTCGGCGAGCCGGAGCGTGCGGCCCTTGTCGATGGCGTACTCCAGCACCTCGGGGGCCGGGGCAGCGAGCGTCGCGTAGCGCTCCACCAGCTCGCGCGCATCGCTCAGCACGACGAGCGTCGACTCCACCGCGGGGATCACGAGACCGGGGCGGCTGCGGCTGAGGATGCCCGCGACGTCGTCCAGGAACCGCTTCCGGTCGTCCGACGGCGGAGTGTACCGCCACGTCTCCGTTGCGTAGCGCGAATAGAAGCCGATGCTTCGGGGGCTCGTGCCGCAGGCAACGACGGGAATCCCGGCCATGCCGAGGCCTCGGATTACCGCCAAACCTTGGTGCTGGTCGGCCCCCAGGACCAGCACCTTGGGCCAGGCCTTCATGGCACCGGGACGGATTCGCAGAGCCGCACCGCGCCTGCGAGCGTGACAATCATTGCGCGCACCACTGCCTCCATCAGCTCAGGTCGTTCGAGCGATAACTGTTTCATGATTGGCGAACGCCTCTTGCAACTGCCGCCGGTCGAATTTCCCGTTGGCGTTCCGGGGGAGCCTCTCGAACGCCATCCAGCGGGAAGGCAGCATGGCAGCGGGCAACACCTTGGCCAGCTCCCGACGCAGCTCGGCTGGAGTGACCGAGACCGCTGGGCGGGGCACATAGGCACAACAGATCATCGTACCCTCAAAGCCGTGAGTGGGAATCGCCACAACGGCGCACTCCTGTAAGCAACTCATGGCGTTCAACGCCGTCTCAATCTCGCCGAGCTCGATGCGATAGCCCCGGCTCTTGATCTGCGAGTCGGCGCGACCGAGGAAGTACACCAGACCGTCGTCCCCAATCTTGGCGAGGTCGCCAGTCCGGTAGATGCGATCAGCGGGGTCTGAAGAAAACGGATTGTGCAAGAACGCGGCCTGGGTCTTCTCCGGATCTCGCCAGTATCCCGGGCTGAGGCCGACCCCGCGGATGTAGAGCTCCCCGACCTCCCCCGGCGACACCCGCCGCAGAGCCTCGTCGAGGACGAGCAGCTCCTCACCCTCGCACGGCGTCCCGATCGGGATCGCCGCGCGGTCATCTTCCGGACATCTCGGTACCGTGTAGTAGCTGCTGGCGATGGTGGCCTCCGTGGGGCCGTACAGGTTCGTAAACGTCACGTTGGGCAACCGCGCCATCCAATACCTCAGCGCCGGCGTGGGAAAGACCTCTCCACACCACAACAGCCGCCGCAGCGTGGGGAAATCGTTGAACTCCACCACATCGAACTTGGCCATGTAACTGAGCAGCGACGGCACAGAGAACCATTGCGTCAGTTCCGAGGCTCGGATGAACTCGGCCAACGCGTTGGGCAACAAACTGAGGTCGGGCGGGACGAGGTGCAGTTGGGCACCTGCCGCGAACGTGCCAAAGACGTCGAACGTAGACAGATCGAAGTGCAACGGGGGATGACTCGACATTCGGTCCGCGGGCCCGAGTCCGAAGTACCGCCGGGCCCAGTTCACGAAATGGATCACGTTAGCGTGCGAGATGACGACCCCTTTCGGCGTGCCTGTTGAACCCGACGTGAACAGGATATGAGCGGGGTCTCCCGGGCTGTTGCGATAGTTGACCGGACTGGTCGAGGCCCGCTGTACGTCCCCTAGGGAGAACGCCGGATTGAACCGCTCCCCGGGGAGCCGCTCCGTGTCCATCCACGCGACCGACGCCGACTTCCCCAGCCGCTCGTCCGAAAGGAGGCCGTCGAGCAGCGAGGCCGTACGCGGCCCCGCCAGGATCACCCGCGGCTCCCCTGACTGGACGATCTTCGCGACTCGCGGCACCGGGCTCGACGGATCGATAGGGATATAGATGCAGTCCGCCTTGAGAATGCCCAGCATGCTCACGATGGCCACGGGCGATTTGGGGAGCGCCAGACAGACTCGGTCGCCCCGCTCGCACCCCGCGGCTTTCAGCATTCTGGCCAGCTGGTTGCTCGCGGCCTCCAGTTGTCCGTAGGTCAACCGGGCGTCGTGCATCACCACGGCGGTCGCGTCCGGCCGGCGCTCCGCTTGCTCGGTGACCCACTGCTGGAGTAGTGAAGTCATCGCGTCACCAGGACCAACGCTCGCAGTGCCTCCTCGGCAGGGTGCATGTCGACGATGAGCGACCGCTACCCCAATGGGTTCCAGTGGGAATCGGAAATGACTGCCATGCGCATGGTCCCCGCTATCGCCCGCCGCACCGCCCGTGCATGGCCAATGCCATGACGCGCATCCGGGTCGTCCCCGCATGATGGGGGTGACGCCTGCCATCACCCGGACTCGACGCGCGGATCGGACCGCCGATGTTGCGCTCGCGCCACAGTGCAGTGCTTCTCCCCGCCACTCAAGTTCTGCTCCCTGTGCGGCGCCCCAAAGCCCGCGACGCCGGCGCTCACCCTGGTCGGGCATGCGTGTTGCAACGCCTGCGGCGCGTGAGACTCCGCCATTCCGATGGGAAACCGTCGATGCGCCCCGCACGGTGACGCTGCCACCCGGTTTGTCGGCAACCGACGCCCATAGCGGGCGCGAGGTGGTAACGAATCGCGTTCGCCGGTGGGTGGCACGCGGTTGGCTGGGGCTGCGCACGGCGTGGGCGGTGTGCGGCGTCACGCTCGCGCTGCTGGTGGCTCTTGAGGCGGCCTATCGCATCCAGAGCGGGGTCCGAAAAGGCGTGGCGTCCGCCACTCGACCGACTGTGCCGCACCCCTACGCCTCGCAGCCGTGGTGGCCGGCCTACCAGGCCGAGTTGCAGGCCAGCTTCGCAACGCAATGGGAACCGTATGTGTACTGGCGCCGTCAGCCACACGTCGGCCGCTACGTCAACGTGGACAGCGCGGGCCATCGCCGGACTGCTCAAGGCGTCGCCCGCGGGGGTACGGTCCGCCGCGTCTTTTTCTTCGGCGGGTCTACGATGTGGGGCACGGGCGCGCGCGACGAGATGACGATTCCCTCGCAGGTCGCCGCGCGACTCGCCGAGCGCGGTGTGCGCGACGTCGCGATCACGAACCTCGGGGAGACGGGCTACGTGTTCACCCAGAGCCTGCTCGAGCTTGCGCTCGAGCTCCGGCGCGGATCGCGCCCCGATGTCGTGGTCTTCCTGGATGGCCTCGACGACGTAGCGTCCGCCGTTCTCGACGGCGGGGCCGGGCTGCCGCAGAATGAGGCCAATCGTGTGGACGAGTACCGCCTCGGGCGCGTGCTCGTCTCCGACAATGACCTGCGGGCACTGGGGATGCTCGGGTTGGCGACTGCCGCTCGCTCGCACCTGCTGCGACGGCTCGCGGCCCTGGCCTCGAGCGCCGCCGTTTCCGGCCCCCCGGCCGATACTCTGGGACGCGATGTCGTGGACACCTACGCTTCCACCGCTGACCTGGTGGAAGCGCTAGCGCGACGCTACGGCTTCTGCGCGTTCTACTTCTGGCAGCCCGCCTTGCACACGAGCCTCAAGCCGCTCACGCCCTACGAGCAGGCGCTCAGGGCCGGCATCGCAGCCGATCCGTTTCAGCAGCGGCTGCGAGCTGTTTATCTCGCCGCGGCCTCGGCGATCGATTCGCGGATGGCCGCTGTCGCTCCAGGCCGGTTCTTCAATCTGACCCGGGTGTTCGACGACGACACGGCCACCGTGTTTCTCGACGACATCTCTCACACGACCGAGCAGGCGAATGGTAAACTCGCGGCCACGACGCTGGGTCCGCTGCTGGACGGGCTGTTGGATGCGCGGCGCGGCAGGTCGGGACAGAGATGCCCCCCAGGGCAGTCACCTCGAACTCCATGACGTCGGCACATGCGGGATTCCAGCCGTCACCAGTCGCGCGCCTCCAGGCCCCTCTTGGGCGCTGGCTGCGCAGGATCCGCGCTCATCCGCTGCTCAACCCGACGGCCCTAGCGGAGGTATCGCGCGAGTGGCTCGGAGGCTATCCCGCAGATCCCGAGCACGAGCCCCACCTCGTGGCAGCGATCGACTGGCTGGTCCGGGCCCATGATGCCACTCCGGACGGCGGTATTTCACGCGCCTTCAGCCTCGTCTGGCACCCCTATTTCGCGTGCCGGGGCTGGCAGCCGTCTTATCCAGAGACCACGGGCTACATCATCCCCACGTTATATGCTGCTGCCCGGCGTCTCAGACGTCCCGACCTCGCTGCCCGCGCCGAGCGCGCAGCGCGTTGGGAGATTGCGATTCAGCTCACAACGGGCGCGGTTCGTGGCGGCGTGATCGGCGAGCCGGAATCGCCGGCCGTGTTCAACACCGGGCAGGTGATTCTTGGCTGGCTCGCCGCCTTTGAGGAGACCGGGCACGGCAGCTTCGCCGACGCCGCGCGCCGCGCCGCTCACTACCTAGTGGCGATGCTCGACGGGGATGGGCACTGGCGCAGGGGGAACTCGCGCTTCGCCCGCGCTGACGCGACGCTCTACAATGCCCGCACCGCTTGGGCGCTCGCTGAGGCGGGGGTCCGACTGGATGATCACAAGTTTACCGGCGCTGCCGGGCACAGTCTTCGCGCCGCTGCCGCGTTGCAGGCTCCGAACGGGTGGTTGCCCCACTGCTGCCTATCGGACCCGGACCGCCCGCTTCTGCACACGTTGGCCTACACGATCGGGGGACTGATAGAAGGGGGACGGGTGCTCGGCGACCCGCGTCTGCTCCGCGCCGCCGAGCGCACAGCAGGGGCTCTGATGGCGGCGGTCCGGGCGGATGGCTGGATGCCCGGTCGCTACCGCCCCGACTGGTCGCCCGCCGTAGGCTGGTCCTGTCTCACGGGCCAGGCGCAGATGGCGAACAATTGGATCCGCCTCGCTGAAATCACCGGGGACTCGCGATGGCTCGAGCCGGTGCCCGTCGTATTGCGGTTCCTCAAGCGCACGCAGAACCGGCGCAGTCGGGAGCCGGGGGTGCGGGGCGGGATCAAAGGTGCGTGGCCGGTGGGCGGTGCCTACGGAGCCTACGAAGTCCTGAACTGGGCGACCAAGTTCTTTGCGGATGCGCTGATGCGGCACGAGGCGATCCAGACCCACGGCCGCGGCGCGGCTTCAGCGGTTTCCGTGCTGGCCTAGGACAACGGTGCAGATCGCCGCCTTGCGCCACCCCCTCGCGACCGTCGCCTCGCGCGTGCTCCCAGCCGGGGCGAAAATGGGCCTCAAGCGGCTGCAGCGCGCCTATGTGCGAACGTTCTGGCCGTTCACCGCCGCGGATCTCCGCAACGCGCTGCAGCACTTGGGTGTCGTACCCGGCGACGTCCTGATGGTACACAGCTCGTTTGACCGATTCCTCGGGTTCCGGGGCGGTCCTGTCGAGGTCATTCGGGCACTGCAGGACGTCTTAGGGCCGCGCGGCACGCTCATGATGCCGACGCTTCCGTTCACAGGTAGCGCCATCGAATACACCTCGCGAGACCTGGTTTTTGACGTGCGGCGGACCCCTTCGAGGATGGGGTTCATCACTGAGGTATTCCGGCGCGGCCCCGAGGTCGTTCGCAGCCTGCACCCGACGCATTCCGTGGCGGTGTGGGGGAACAACGTTGACGCGATCGTCGCCGGACACCACGTGGCCGAGACCCCTTGTGGTCGGCCCACGCCCTACGGCAGGCTGCTGGAGTACGACGGGAAGATCTTGTTCGCCGGAGTCCCGGTCAGCACCATGACGTTCTTCCATTTCGTAGAGGAGGAACTCGAGCCACGGATGCCATTTCCGGTGTTCGCCCCGGAAGGATATGCGCTGCGCTGGAAGGACGAGGCCGGTGCGGTAGGGGTCTCTAGGATGCGACTCTTCTCGCTGCGCCTCGCCGGTCACCGGGATCTCAATCCCCTCGCGTCGGAGCTCCAGCGACGGAAGCAGTGGCGGGAGTGGCGCGTGGGCCGCCTCGGTCTCATCCTGCTACGGGCACGCGACGTTTACGACGCTACCTTCGCGTTGGCAGAGAGAGGAGTGTTTTGTTATGAGCGGCAGGTGCTCGCGGGGCGCGATCCTTGGTCCGGCACATGACCCTTTGGGATTCGCACCGCGGATGAGGCCGTGACAGCGACACTCCCTCAGCCGATCCGGTCGCGAGAAGGCGCGGTCCTGGAGCTGCGTCGTCGCCTGCTCCTCGTGAGTTATCACTTCCCACCGGGGCAGGCGGCTGGGGCGCTGCGGTGGGAAAAGCTCGCCGCCTGCGCCGTCGAGCGGGGCTGGGGCCTGGATGTGGTCACGCTCGATCCCGCTTCTCTCCCGGCCGCAGACTGGAGTCGGCTGGCAGCCCTGCCCGCCGGGATCCGCGTCTTCGGCGTGCCCGCGCGCGTGCACCCGGCAGAGCGAGTGGTGCGACTCCTCTCGCGGTCCTACCGCCGCCTCCGGCCAGCCGCGCGCCGGCAGGCCCACCACCGGCGTGACGATGCCCCCTCCGGGGCCGACGTCTGGGCCCTGGCCGGACTCGTGCGGCGCCAGCAGGTGCGCTGGCGCGCGACCGCCGTTCGGGACTACGTGCGCGCCTTCCAGGCGTGGCTCGACTTCGCCCGCGAGGGCGTCTGGAGCCGGGCCGCGGGCCTGACCGCGTTGCGGCTCGCTCAGCCCGGCGTGCATGAGGCGATCGTGACGAGCGGTCCCCCGCATATGGTCCATCAGGCCGGACGGCTGGTGTCAAGGGAGACAGGGTTGCCGCACGTCATGGATATGCGTGACCCGTGGAGCTTAGTCCCGGGACTACCTGTCTCGGTGGCGAGTCCCGCCTGGTTCTGGCTGGCGGCACGGTACGAGCGCAGCGCTGTCGAGCGTGCCGCCCTCGTCGTGGCGAATACCGAGCCGCTGCGTGTCGCGATGCAGAGGCTCTACCCGACGGTCCGGGGTCGTATCATCGCGGTCTTGAACGGGTGCGACGAAGAGCAGATGCCCAGCGTGCCTGCGACTCGTCGCTTCACTATCGCTTACGCCGGTTCGATCTACATCGACCGCAATCCTCGGATCGTGTTCCGCGCGGCCGCTCGCGTGGTGCGCGAGCTGGGACTCACGGCCGATCAGTTCGGGTTCGACTTCATCGGGTCCGTGGACAGCTTCGGCGGCGTACCGCTCGATGTGATCGCCCAGGAGGAGGGCCTTGCAGGATACCTACGGACGCGCGCGGCGTTGCCGCGTCGGGAGGCGTTGGCCGTGCTCGCCCAGGCTACGATGTTGCTGAGCCTGCCTCAGGATATTGCGGTGTGTATTCCCTCGAAGCTCTTCGAGTACATGCAGTTCGACGCCTGGCTGCTGGTGCTGGCCACGCGCGACAGCGCGAGCGAGCTGCTGCTGCGGGGGACGGCCGCGGATGTCGTGGAGCCGGAGGATGTGGACCGGATCTCACACGTTCTGCGGACGCGCTACTCGCAGTTCGCCACTGGGGCGCGCCCTCGCCGCGTCGCCGCCGATGGTCGCTTCAGTCGGCGCGCGCAGGCTCGAGTGCTGTTCGATGCGCTCGAAGACTGCGTCCGGGCCGGTGCGGCGACGCGTTAGCGCCACGTCGAGCGCAAGTTTGGCGACAAGCCGCCGCGCCACAGCATCCTGGCCCGCCGCTGACTCTGGTGCGCTAGCGCGCGTGCCCGGCGCGCCAGGAGGTCCCACGCCCACCGCCACTGCATCTGGCGCCATTCGGCCGCCGCGAGGCACTCACTTTCGCGTCGCGCACGCAGCCAGTCCAGCAACTCTCCCACGGGCGGGAACCAGCCGTTCCGAGCGGCGAGCAACTCGAGAAGACGCCGGGTGTGGGGGTGTGGCTTGCCGTCTCGGGCGAACCCCTTCCCGAAGTGCGTGGCCACGATGCAGACGCCCCCTTCCTCCTCCAGCTGCTGCTGGTGCTCAGGCCGGAGCAGGGTGTTGAACTCGTCGACATCGTCGGCATCCGCGGCGGAGAACCACCAGCGCACAAAGGGTCGTTTCGAGTCCCGGTAGGGCATCGAGGGATTGACGCGCAGCACATTGATCTCCGAAAAGGTCAAGTTGCGCACGTACTCGACCTGCGCGACGCAGAGATCGCCCCACCAGTAGGGCGACCCGGGGCAGTGCCCCTGGTAGAAGTCCGGCGCGTGCGGGGAAAGGAAGCGATAGAGCCGTCTCAGCAGCGGATCGTCGACGCGCGCAGCCCCCCAGTACAAATTGTCGCGGTTGAACGCGTGGTTGGCGTGTATCCGCGGCGGCGCCCCGAACACGCGGTGGAAACACTCCAACGCCCGCACCGTCCGCTCGCGCGGGCTCGTCTCCATCGTTGCGCCGTGGAAGGCCATCTCGAATCCGCGGGCCTGCAGGTCGACCACAAAGTCGCGGTAGCGCGCATCGTCCATCGTCTCGGAGAGCCAGAAGTCCTCGCTCCCCTCTGGGCAGCGCACCGGCCAGACGGTCTTCGTGGTCCGCAGCCCCAATGATTCCAACAGCCGATAGATGGGTCTGACGTTGTCCACCGTCCCATCGTCGGTATCGTCTATGATCGTGAACGCGAAGCGCGCGTCTCCTGGGAACCGCAGGCACGGGGTCATTGCGGGTCGCTCACCCCTCAGAAACGGTGAATAGCTCCAGGTCTCGCGCGTAACGCGCTCTGAGGGTTGCTGGGTCCAGACGCACCAAACCGTTGCCATCCGTCGGACCCGCGACCTCGCACAGGAACTGCTGGAACGGCGCATTACGGGCGGTCTTCGCCCAGTGCATGCCGATGGGCGGGCTGGGCCGGGCAGCCAGCCAAGCCAGAAACGCGTACTCGACGCGGCGCTGGAACACGCGACACGACATGACGAACGAGGTGATTGTGCTGTCCGGCGCCACCAGGCAAGCCAGGACCTCACCGTGGCTGCCGGTGCGGTCGGTCAGGGTTGCACCGAAGAGGCGACCGCCCGCATCGAGAATCGCGCCGACCTCGACGTCTGTGAGGCGCCTGCCGTTGAGGTTGAACTGGTTGGTCTTGGTGATCAGCTGCACGGCTCGGGTGCGGTCCCCACACGCCCGGTCGTGGATCGTCAGGGTCATCTTCAGGTCCTGGAGGAAGCGCGTCAGGTCGGCGCCCTGGAGGTCGCTCGGCACCATCCCCTCGAGACGACGCCGGTACATCTCCGTCCGCTCGCGGTCCTCGGAGGTCGTCGCGCGGCGAGAGAACAGGCTCGAGACTTCGTTAAGGAAGGCGGCCAGGTCGTCGTCGTGTTGCGGGAACCTCACGCACCGCACGTCGGGCAGCGCGAGGGAGACCTCCGTTAGTTCCACGGGGTTGTCGTCCACGAACACGAAGGAGTCGAGCCCGAGGTTCAACTGGTTTGCGAGCTGCTTGATCTGGGCCGACTTCGCGTGGTAGCTCGCGAGTACGGCGACGAAGTCGTTCTCCCCGAGCAGCATCCGGCCGCTGCGGAGCGGCTCTCTGGCCACTTCCCCGTCGTTCCGGCTCACGGCGCACAAGAGCACGCCCTCGCGCTTGAGTCTCGCGAGCAGACTCTGAAAAATGAAATGCCGGTAGCCGCCTCCCTCGGGGGCGAAGGCAATGCCTTCCATTCCGTCCTCTGCGATGACCCCTCCCCAGAGCACGTTATCAAGATCGGTGACCAGGACTCGAGAGCTCGCGGCGACCTCTGAGAGGGCCAGGTCGACGACGGCTTCCGCGATTCTGCCGAGCCAGGCCCCCCCGATCGGGCAGCCAGCTGCCAGATAGATCCCGAGTGAGAATGCGTCGCGCGGTAGCACCCGCCCATTCAGCGACCAGACGAGACTGAGAAGCCAGTGTGCGAATGAGGCGTTCTCCGCGGGATCCGACAACATCGGCGGGAGGGGGGCCGGTACGTACAGCACACGGCCCGCGCGGCGGGCGACCAGCAGGTCTGCCGTGCGCTGCGCGCCACTTCGAAGCTCCGCGGCGCTCGAGGGATTTGCCGGAATGCCGGAGCGCCAGTCGGCCTCGGGCGCGAAGTCCCACGGCAGCAGGAGGAAGACCTCGCGTTCTTCCGGCCTTGGAGCGGCGCGCAGCGCTTGGCCAAGGGTGTTGAAGGGCAGTGCCCGCATCTCGGCGGCGCGCCCGCGCTTCGCGGCCGCTGCCCGCACGAACAGGTCGAGCGGATCGGCGGTACCCGACATGGCCAGCAGGAAGGGTAGCGGGTCACCGCGCTGGAAGGTCGATACGATCTGACGGGCCTCGAGGAAGGTCATGGCACGAGGGGTCCGGGGTCGGCGCTTGCGCGAGGTGGCACTCCTCGTTCGAGCAGCTCTACGAAGTTCCCCGCCCGCGTGCAGCACCAAGCGATGCGGCGGCCCGCATACGCGACGGCGGTCATCGGCTGTTCGAGAACGAGAGTGCCCTGGGCGCGGACGTGCCGCAGCGCTCGCTCGAGATCATCGACCTCGTAGCACACGTGATAGAAGCGGTTTTTCGTCTTGAGAAACGCCCCCACCGGAGAGTCCTCGGAGGCTGGCTCCACCAGCTCGATCAGAGTTCCATTCTTCCTGCCGTCGGACAGAAACAGCACTCTCACTTTTTGTATCGGGTCGTAAATGATGTCGGATACCGCCGTGAGACCGAACGTCAGCTGCCATTCCTTCGAATCCAGTAGCGCATTCGGAGTCGCCACCCCGATATGGTGCAGGGTGCCATTGAGGATCGCCAAATCGGAAGCCGCTTCCGACGCGAGCATCAGACTGGCTCCGGGCCGTCGCCGTCGCTACGCGTGAGATGGCAATGGCGATTGTCCGCAGCCGCTCTTGTAAGTAGGGCTTCAACCGCAGGAGACCGATAGAACGCACAGTTACTTGGCCCTCGCATCAGGCCAATGTCAGAGGCCGCCGCGCACCACGCCGGATGCGACTGGTACGTCACGATCAGATCGACGTCCTCGTCGACGAGGTAACGGAATCCAGCCTCCATCACGCCGGTCGCATCACCAGGCTGCGCTAGACCGTCAGTGAGGATCCCTACCCGGAGGCCGCCGAAGTGTCGCTCCAATCGGGTCCCGAGGGCATTGATGGATCGGGCGCAGATCCACCCCACGTCGCGACCACTGTGCTGGACTCGTAGTCGTGTCAGACACCTGAAGCCTTCGGGGTACAGCGCGTTGAGCGCCCGGCTGTCGCGAGCGGCGATGAAACCGTAGGAGTCACGACACCGCTCCCAGTGCTCATCCGCCCAAGAGTCGAAGCGGTCCACCACCGCGTATGTGAATTGGCGCGCCCGTCCCCCTCTCATCGCGGCGCGGACGCCCGCCAGTAGCTTGTTGGCGGTCCACGCAACACCGCTCGCGGCGAGGCAATCAGCGACCGTTCGTCGCAAGCGAGTCGTTCGGGCGTACGCCAGGTGACGAAGCACCCGGGACGGATGACGCAGGTGGAAAAAGAAGGGGAGCGAGGAGCCGGCCCAACGCGCGGCGGCAAGTATCTTGGCAAACGGGCCAGCGTGCCCGCCCATCCCCAATGCCATGAGGTATGGCTGCTGCCGAAGCAGACTGAACAACAGACTTGCCGGTACGCCTGCCGCCTTCCCGTCTATGAGGCTCTCGGCGACCGGGTAGACGGTCCAGCCGACGCGTACCGAGCGCCCTGCTGACCAAAACAGCTGCTCCCTGAGCCAGATGCCGCCACGGATTTCCTCACCCGCGGCCGCCACGTAGAGACGTTGGACGATGGACTCCTTGTCGAGGCGTCGCTCCTCGCTGCGGCGGGAATCCTCATGACCTACCCGGTGGGGCAGCCCCGCTGTGGCAAGCCGCACATTGAGGCGTTCGATGGCCGGCACGTCGGCGGTCTTGAACCGCCTCACCATCACGGTCATGACGCAGCTCTCGCCGGCGAGCTGCCCGAAGCGCTTTCCAGCCGCCTCTGAATCGCGCCGACTGAGATCAGATTCGCGATCTCCTCTGCGTCGAATTGAACGCCGAACTCGGCCTCCAATGCCAGGACGAGATACACGTGGTTGAGAGAATCCCAGCTCTCGATCGTGGCTGGGGAGTCTTGCTCAGAGAGCTGAGAGGCCTCCCGCCCAAATACCGCCTCGAAGACTGCTTGTAACCGTGGGTCGACACTCATCGTAGCGCTCTCACTCTGCACGATAGCAACACTGCACGCGGGGGCCGGGATGCCCTGTGGCTACGGGCATCCCCTCGCTCTTGCAAGGATTGTGCGGCAGAAGTCCGAGCCCATCTGCCCAGGCCTGACATCCTGGTGTTGCGCGAGCGCCACAGATTCCATGGGGAGGGAGAGCGGATGGTTGGGTTCATTATCGATCACCTGAGCGCGAGCATGCGTGTCATCCTGCGGATCAGGCCGGTGCCACCTAGCCCGCGCAGTCCTTCTCTCTGCGCGCTGGCATCGTCCTTGCCACCCTTTGCGATCCGTTCCTTCCCACGGGCCCCACAGCGCGAGGTAACCATCGAATGTCAACGTGGCACGTGGTTCCGACCGAGGAAGCGCAGCGGCGCGGTGGGGGCCGACGGGAGGTAGGAGCCATGGTGAGCAAGCCGATGACGTCGGAGTTGAATCCGGGTCCCGGGTTCCGGATGCGGCGCCATATCGGCCGCCCCGATCCCGCGTTGGTGGCGGGGTTCCGGGAGTTCGAGACGCCCATGATTTCAGATCTGATGAATCGCCTGTACACGATGTGCACCGCGATCCGAAACGTCACCGCTCCCCACCTGCGGATCCTCGGCCCCGCCTGCACCGTCAAAGTGTTTCCGGGCGACAACCTGATGGTGCACAAGGCCCTCGATCTCGCCGCGCCGAACGACATCCTCGTGGTCGATGCGGGTGGGTCCGCGATGAACGCGGTGCTGGGGGACTTGGTCAGCACCAAGGCGCGGCATCGCAAGATCACC